>Ga0206799_1024_pt1 | contig 42522 bp, 55 predicted proteins | sample Alteio_BWOrgCont_67_FD_152900 | JGI IMG/M metagenome (GOLD analysis project Ga0206799, IMG submission 152900) | Enriched cells from forest soil in Barre Woods Harvard Forest LTER site, Petersham, Massachusetts, United States -... | ecosystem: Environmental > Terrestrial > Soil > Temperate forest >...
CGGTCCATCACCGCGTATAATCCCTTCCAATAATGTCGCAGTAATCTTTAGATGATCCTCATCATAATAACTAAACCGAGCGTCTACGGGTGCACCAAGCCGTAACAATGTTCTAAACACCCCAGGTGTTTTATCGTGTGCTAAGGCACATGCCGCGACAGGAACAATAAGGATTCGCAATGCACTCTCTTTTGAAATACTTGGATACAGCCTGCATAAGAGTCCTATCAAACCCTTCTTGCCATTGCGCACAGCATCAGTCAAATACGGCTCTATTTCCTGATCTGTCTCAGCCGCTATACATAAACTTGTTTGATCCGCCATATATTCATAAGTCAAGATGGCCCGCCACGCTTTACACACCTGCCGCCAGCGCGTCCAATATATAATTGCTGTGTCATGGTCAACATCACTGGAAATCAATACTTGTTTGAAAGTATCAACATTAAGCCCCATAAGCCATGACTCATCGGGTGCTGACTGGACATCCATGCCGACAACACGTACATGGGTACATAACGCAGTAAACATGATCAAAATTAAAGAGCATCCGGAACGTAACGTCATACAGCACCCTTTGGTATATCTATCCGTCGCCATCATTATTACATAAGAGGCATACTACTTTATTTTGAAATAGTTCTAAATTGTGCATCAACTCACCCCGGCATATTTGCGACAATAGTTTTGATTTTTTCTAGGCTCTGTTGAGTTTTTAAAAAGATAAGATTTCAGGTATGATAACGCCGAAAAAAAAGACCTGAAAAACCTTAATGATCGGCGCTACCATGGAAATAGAGTATATCAATGAATTCAGCTGGAACAAAATTTTTAGCTTTCTTAAAACATGTCCGGGTATCTACTGTACCCAAGAATCAAAGTGTAAAAATTTTATGGAAGCTATTTTTTGGATGGCACGAACCGGCGCTCAATGGCGCGAATTGCATGATAGATATGGTAAATGGAACAGCATATTCAGCCGATATAATGCCTGGTCAAAAAAAGATATCTGGAATCAATTACTTCAATTTTGTGTTCAAGACCCTGACCTGGAGTACATTATGATCGATGCAACAATAGTGCGAGCTCATGCATGTGCCGCTGGTTATGGCATACAGGCCGAACAAGGCCTGGGCCGTAGTAGCGGTGGGTTTTCTACCAAGATTCATGCAAAAGTTGATGCGTTGGGAAATCCTTTAGCCATCATACTTACTCCGGGAGAACGGAATGATATTACTCAGCCAGATGCATTGGTAGCAGATGTTTATGGTTCATATGTCGTTGCCGATAACGGCTATGATTCTGATGCTTTTCGTGATAAGTTGCTCGAACAAGACTGTAAGCCTACCATCCCACCGCGCTCAAATAGGATAAACCCTTCTACTTACGACGAATACATCTACATGGAGCGGCATGTCGTTGAATGCTTTTTTTCAAAAATTAAGTACTTCAGACGTATCTTTTCTAGATTTGACAAATCGGCTCGCAATTACGCTTCTTTCATCGCTTTTGTTGGAGCTATTTTATGGTTACGCTAAAAACTCAACAGAGCCTAGTCACACACAGAATTGTTAATAGAGCTAAGATAGAGTGCCTCATACATACTCCTTTTTATCGTACATTATCAAGAACCTGACTGCACCTCTATTTCTTACACGCCACAAAGAGCAAAAAATCCTTCAGCCGTTGGCTGTAGCCCCACTCATTGTCATACCAGCCAAAAAGTTTACCCATGTTGCTGTGCGCACTGGTCAGCAACTCATCGATCACCACTGAATAGGGGGTACCACTAAAATCACTTGACACTAATGGCTCCAGAGTCAAATCGATAATACCCGCCATGCTACCCTGCATTGCATTGTTGAATGCTGCGTGCATATCATCTACCGTCAATGCACGTTGCGTGCATATGGTCAAATCAATAAGTGAAACTTTTGCCACCGGTACTCGAATAGAAGTTGCCGGGATCTTACCTGCTAACGCCGGTAACACTTTATCAAGCATGCAGGTAGCACCCGTACTGGTTGGGATAATGTTGAGCGCGGCAGCGCGTGAACGCCGTAGATCATCCGTTTCCACATCAAGCAATACTTGCGTATTAGTGTAAGCATGCACCGTTGTCATGTAGCCTTGCACAATAGTAAAGGCATCATGCATAACGCGCAGCATTGGAATAAACGCATTGGTCGTGCAACTGCCCAATGATACGATGTGATGTTTGCGTGCATCAAACAGTTCCTGATTAACTCCCGGAATAATGGTAATGTCTTCATCATGCGCCGGCGCAGTAATGAGCACATAACGCGCGCCTGCCTTGATATGTTGCAGTGCGTGATCACGATGAGTAAAATGCCCGGACGCCTCTACAACCCAATCGATGTCATATTTTTTCCAATCGAGGCCAGCCAGGTCTTTGTGCGCAACGATCTGTATGCGATGTTCGTCAGTAACCAATACGTCACCTTCCATACACACATCACCCGGATAGGTGCCCATCATGGTGTCATACTTAAACATATGCGCGGTAAATTCTTTATTGGCAGGCCCGATATTAATTACCACTATCTCAAGCTGTTTACCGGCTTGTGAATCTTGGAGCACACACCGCAGAAAATTACGCCCAATCCGCCCAAATCCATTAATTGCTATCTTCATTCTCATTACTCCTTTTTGCTCCGCTCTTTTTGAGCGCGCATCTGTTCGTACTGCTCACGATACTCTTGTATATAGCTGTATTGCGACATCACCTTCCAGCATATACTGATATCATGCTGTACTGCCAAACGCATTAATTGCAACATATCACGATTGTTCCGCGTATGGTCATTGCGACTAAAGATCAAATCAATAACTTCACATACAGGCGATGTACAACTTTGCTTGGCCATTAATACGCATAGGATCATCCTCATATTCGCATCTGAAGCACTTTCAACTGCTTTCCGCAAAACTGAGTCATACCGAGTATGCCTATTGATCATCGCTATATAGTTTGCAATTTCTTGATGCCCATTATGGCATGCCAAACTGAAAAGATCATCATCTTCACCACTCCCCTCACGATAGTTTTTCACTATAGAATAGTACCCACGATGAGCCGCTGCTGTAAGCCATAAAGCTTTTGGAGACCACAACTGTCTACATAAATAGGCTAATAATGCTTCATCTCCACGTGCCATTGCAACCCTAAATGTAGCTTCAAAATCTTGATCGGTTAAAGAAATGTTGTATCGGACCACTACTTGTTGCACTACCCGTTTGCCCATATACGCAGCCTGCGAGCAGAGCTTAATATAGTCAAGATTGTACCCACTCTGACGCCATGTATCAACACACCACATAAATGCTTGGTCTTTATTTTGCTTTGCTAATATGTACGTGATATAAAGCCTTTGCCTGAAGTCATCTTTTTCAATCAATTGGCATATTTTTTCTCTTATCTGTTCTTGTTGCCCATCAGTACATGATACTCCTTGCCTAGCTAGCTCAAGAACATTCCACACCTTATTACAGAATGCTATATCAGGCACATGTGTTCCTTTCATGCACCACAACACATCATCCAATACCTTCTTATCGTTCCACCGAATTGCTGCACGCGCCATAGCAGGCAAGAATGTAGACGGCTTTGATGACGCCCCAACGCCCAATATATATAGTTGCGCCAACAATCGCTGCGCCAGATATGTATGACCTCCACGTACTGCGATCCTAACTAACTTACCTTCTTCTTCAAGCGTTGTGGGGCTAGAAGTCAATGGATATCGCGTTATAATTGTATTGCGATTACCGGTCAGATAATGGAGAAGCACACGTGTATGAAGGTCCATGCGCCCTGCATACTTAGTTTCCACGTAGTTCGCTAATGACGTATCAAATTTCGAAATTGCAAGCGTAATGGGGATATGAATATCGTCTTCCGGCATCAATAATGCAAAAACGACCCGTGCCCGATCATACTGTTTACGTTGACAGGCTTGACGAATCAGATTGCCCTTCATACCAATTGAATTATGCTTGCCGCTGTAGGCTTGCAGATGATCATACTCGCTTGGATGTAATAATCGATTCCAGCTTTTGCATATTTGCCGCACATGGGTGACCAAATCACAATATAAAGCAATGGTAGTTGTGTATCGCGCAATCTTAGAAACAATATGCCTATGCAACTCAAGCGGTAGCTCATCCATACCATTCAAAACATAAGGCCATAACAGAGCGACTATAATCGACGTATATACTTTTTTATTAGTTATAACCATTGCCTAACTTCATTGAGAATTTCTACTTCCTGATCTAATTCTAACGTAGGTAACTCCAGTATGAGGGGAATGTGTGCAAGTGCCGGATGCTGCGCTAATCGCTGTAACGATGCCTTGCCCAATTGACCATGTCCAATAATGGCATGTTGATCAATCCGCGATCCACGTTCTTGGCTTGTGTCATTCAAATGTATGAGTTGTACTCGCGACAATCCTATGCATTCATCTATGAGAGCTATAAACGCATCCTGTTGTTGTACGTCAATCAATTCATAACCAAACGCATGTGCATGAGAGGTATCCAAACAAAATTGTACTCGCTCCGGTTTATCAAGTTTTTCAAACAATAAGCTAAAATCGACCAGATCACTACCAACTGCCAGGTTACCATGTGCAGTATTTTCCAGGACAATCACAAGCCCATGCTCAATGGTATTTATACTATTCAGCACACGTGCCAACGCATCAATGCCCGCAAGTTTCGTAACTGCACCCTTTGCAGTACCCGGATGTAACACCATGTGTGTAAAAGATAGTCGCTGCGCCAACGCCAATTCTTTTTTAAAAACCGTATACCCGGTATGTATCAAACTCGCTAAATTAATCCAATACGAGCCATGTACATACAATTGTGAAAAATGCGCACGCGCGTACTGAGCAAAGGCATCAGCTTCCGCCTTAGTAGGCTGGATCATTTTATTAGTCACCACATTGACAAAAAAAGATTGAAAAATAGGTAGCCGTAAGGCAACAGCGCGATGAGCAACCGCCATTAACGGACCATTTAAACGCATATGTAATCCCAGCGATCGCATATATTACAATCCCTTGTTCACGAAATTTCTAGTTGTGCTCGGAGCATTTGGCTATCCATATCATCAGCCAATAAATCAACAAATTCTTTCTTGATGCGATTAAGCGCACTTGGGGACTCTGCCTCAAATCGCATTGACAACGCCGGTTGCGTATTAGATGCTCGCAAAATACCCCATCCATCTGACCACATCGCACGCACACCATCAAGCGTGATAACTGCCACATCACTGCGCGCGGATACTATATCAGTTACCCGATTAACAATAATGCGTTTAAGATCATCAGGACATGCAATACGGTATTCACGAGAACTATATTTATGGGGAAAAATGGCGACTAATTCCTCTAATGTTTTACCCGTATCACAGAGTAATTCTATCAGCCGCATCATAGCGTAAATGCCATCATCGTACCCAAAATAGCGATCTTTGAAAAAGAAATGACAACTCAGTTCACCGCCTAGCAATGAGTCTTGTTGCTTCATTTGCTCTTTTATGTTGGTATGTCCCGTTGCAGATATACAAGGTGTCGCCCCCCAGGCGCTCAGTAATTCGATCAGCCCGGCTGAGCTTTTAATATCAAATACAACGGTAGCTCCCGGATGCGCCTTTACAATAGGTTGTGCAAACAACGCAAGTAATGTGTCGCCTAAAATAAGTTCCCCCGATGCAGTCATGGGTGCCATACGATCACAATCACCGTCAAGGCCAAGCCCACAGTCATAGGAGCCATCAATCAGCATTTTTTTCATATCACGCATATTAGCTTCAACAGTAGGATCAGCCTCATGATGTGGGTAGGTACCGTCAACCTCCGGATAGAGCAACTGTACATTCATCCAGTGCATACGCGATACCAATTGTGGCAACACGGTACCTGCCGCACCATTCCCACAATCGATTAATATAGACAACTGCATGCCCTGCAAATGAGCAAAATGATCCGCAAGCCACGCAATATAATCTGGTATTAATTCATATTCAGATAAGCAGCCACGTAGAGTTACAGGCACTTTCTTTTTTTCCCCATATAAATCACGAATTGCACCGATAGCCTTACCCCAGACCGGTTCTTTACCCAAGCTCATTTTAAAACCATTATATTCTTTTGGATTATGTGACGCAGTTATCATCAGACCACCATCGACTGATAGAGTATGTAATGCAAAATTCACCACCGGTGATGGACATGTCCCTACAAAGAGTACATCCAGACCACTATCGAGGAGCGCATTACACGCGGCCTCTTTAATAGCAGGTGAATGCACACGGCCATCCATGCCAACCGCAATTTTTTTTATGTTAGGTTTTTTACTTATAAAATAGAATGCCATTGCGCAGACAAGATCATACACCTGGTCAAGCCTCAACTCATCGCCAACTCTGCCACGGATATCATACTCTCTAAAAATGGTATCTTTCATTCTTTATGCCTTATATGGATTAACAGTTCCTTTTTTTTACTTCTGACCATGATACACTAAATGCATAAATTAATCCTTTACGATTTTACCATTGCAAAAAGAGCATTACATAGCGCAATTAAATTGCCACGATACATCCAAAAAGGTATAATAACTCGAGCTTGATCATCTATTATTACCCCAGAGGATACATTATGAAAATCACCCGTTGCGTACTACTCAACTTGAGTCTTTTGTTAGTCAATAATATGCCCGCTATGGATAATGATCCGTCTCCAGAAGAACTCGTTGTACGAGCAATTACTCACAATGATTGGAGCAAACTTGCTCTGCTTGATCCGGCACGAACCTTGGTAAATAAAGTGTTGATTGCAACTGAATTAGTTACTGGAGAAGTGGTCAAACTTGCTCCACTACTCCATGCGGTGTACACGCGCAATAGAGACCTCGTTAACAAACTTTTAGCTCATGGTGCTCAACCGCTTGGTAAATTAGATACCGCTGAGCAACTGACAACACCACTGCAAGAAGCAATACGGTTGCACGATACGCAGATGATAACGCAATTGAAAGACGCTTGGATTGCACTGCTACCGGAAGCTAGAAAAAAAGTTACAGAATATTCAGCACAGTATACAGAAAACTTGGAGAACATCCGTAAACAATTACCCCTGTATAAAAAACCAACTATGGAAATCACTCCCAACAATAGCGGTATGTCAGCAGAGGCGTTACAAGAGATTAATTTTGCAAATGCAGTTATTGTAAACGCTATCCACGAACTTAAACAGCTAGGTCAGCTCAATCCCGCATTAGTCGACTTCGCACCAGTCAGAACTACGCTTGCTTCAGGAGCAATCGTTGATATTTCACCACTGTTGTATGCAGTTCATACACAAAATATTCCATTAACAGAGGCGCTTTTACAGCTCAATGCAAAACCATTGGGCAAATTCGATAGTGCAACCCAACTGAGCACTCCACTGCAAGAAGCCAAAAAATCGGAAAATAGCATTATTATCGAAATGATACGCAATGCTGCGAGGAAATATTATCAGAATTATTTACAACTGCTCATAGCAATGCACGAATCCATTATTGACCCACACAATAAAACCACACATGCTATAGCCCATCAAGTGTATGGCATAGATGATCAGAAAATAGCCCAGTTTGCACAAAATTTGCATGTCCTCAAAGACGACGCCGCGTTATTTACCTTATGTACCGCTCAAGAGTTTGATCAACGCCTTGATATAGAAGATCTGGTGGCTACCCAAAATGCCATGCAGATTGCCGGAGATATAATAAAGCAGGGAGTCAATGAGATTTTAAAAAGAAGTGGCCTCGATCAGGAAGCAGTAGAGATTGATAGATTAACTCAGCCTATGCGCAAATCCAGCATAAACGATAATGAAAAAAAGCAATAATTAGACCTTCTCGCACTCATTTACGCATACCGATATTTGTCTATGCGATTAAGCACGCCCATGATAGACTACACATGGAGTATTATCATGGGCTTTGTAGCATGGCAGAAACCGTACGATGATTCCACGAAAAATCCAAATCAAAAATTTCTTAAGCTATGGTGATGATCTACAAACGGTAGATTTTAGCACCTATCGACTGATTTGTTTGTCCGGTAAAAATGGACATGGTAAATCCGCATTACTTGATGCGATGACATGGGCTTTATGGGGCCAAGCCCGTAAATCATCGGGAAATGCCAAAGCGGATGAAGGATTACTGCGGCTGGGCCAAGATACGATGGTAGTCATTTTTGATTTCGAGCTTAACAATGTTCTCTATCGTATACGCCGAGAATATGTGCATACCTATGGAAAACCCTACACAGGACTCGAGTTTGGTATACTGGAGATTGTCAGTGATACGTTTAAACCATTGACCGATAAAACTATTCGCACTACACAGCAACAGATTGATAACACTATAAAGCTCACGTTTGACTCATTTATAAACTCAGCATTTTTGCGCCAAGGCCAGTCAAACGAATTTTCAAAAAAGTCTCCCAAAGAGCGCAAGGATATTCTTGCGGCCATTTTAGGTTTGAATGAATATGATACACTGCGCAAATTAGCCATGGAAAAAATAAAAGAAGCAACACAAGAAAAAAATACCCTTATTGCTCTGCAAGGGACTATTTCGAGTGAATTAACGCACACAGAATCGGTAGCACAAGAATTACGTGATCTTGAGTATAAACTGATGACCATCGAGCAACACAAAGCACAATTAACCGCGGACAAACAGACTATTGACCAACAAAACACGCAGTTGGCGCAAAAACAGCACCAACGTGCCATAGTACAATTTAAATACACACAACATGAACTAGAACAAGAGATACTGCGCACATCATTACGCACTCAATTTGGTGTCTGGCGATCAGTCCATGCACGTTCTAGAACTATCCATGATCATCAGTCGCTGATGACGGAAAAAAAAGAGCTCACTACCAAAATCCACGCGCATCAGCAGGCTCTACACACACAATTACAGCTCAAAGAGCAATCATTACAACTCAAAGAAACAGTACAAACTATAGAGCATACCTACACCCAATATCATGATAATCACATACAAAACGCACGCATTACCAGCGAGCGTCTGCAATCTGACTTAATAAATTATGCAGGCAGCCTTGTTACGCACAAGCAACAGAGTAGTGAACTTGAAAAACAAATGATGAAGCTAGGCAACGAAATGAGCACACTCAATGTAAAACAGACTGTCTCTACTCTACTTACCCAAGGCTTTGCGCATCTTGAACAACAATTCAGCAAACGCAAAGACTACTACCAAAAATTTATCGCGCAAGCTAACTGGCTTGCGTCACAATTGCGTACCGGTACAGAAAAAAATGCTTTTATGCATGAACAACGAAATCCATTGTGTCCACTATGCGAGCAAACTATTTCTCAAGAACGCCGACAATTTTTACAAAATAAATCAGACACACAAGAACTATTTATCAACCATCAACTCACCCGATTAACCACCGTTATTGCAGACTTGAAAACCCTGCTAGTTGAACAGCACGCACACCTAGCAACGCTCAAAAAAGAAAAAGATTCGCAACTGCAACGACAGGTGCAACAAGAAGAATTACTCAAGCAAAAAACAAACATACAGGCCACACATACACAACTCACGCATAATATCACACAATTGGAAGCACACCTGAATAACATACAAGCAGCCCACGCTCAACAACTGGCGGTGCTTCAAGTACTGGAAAAAAATAAACAACATGGCATCAATGAAAACGAATTGTATCGAGAAACAGTCTTAAAAAAGACCACCATTGATACATCACTCGCTGCAATCAAGTATGATGCCATGCACCATACGGCGCTCCAAGATCAGCTGATTCTCATTGAAAAACAACTAGAACATCACGAGCAGTTCACCCAAGACTATGCGCTACAAACGACGCGAAGCGTAGAAATACAGACACTGTGCACAACACTGAAAAAGATCGGTCATACTTTGGCGATGTTACGACATGAATTGGACCAATATGCCACTATTGATGACGCACGCACGCACATTCAACAAGCGCATATAGACACTGAGGCCCAGATACAAGCAGTTACTACGCAGCAGCATCAACTGCTACAACACAAAGGCCGCTTGGAAAATCGTCTGGCAACTTTGACACACTATCGTGTCACCCATACCAAAAATCAAGAACTCATACGCGCTCTCGATGAGACCACCACTGACTATCAGCATATTGCCACCGCTACCGGCAAGGACGGTATTCAAGCATTGCTCATTGAGGATGCAATTCCTGAGATTGAACAGGAAGCGAATGAATTACTGGCAAAACTGACTAACAACCAAGCACAATTATCCATTGAATCGCTACGCGATTTAAAAAAAGGCGGCACAAAAGAGACATTAGACATAAAAATATCTGATGCGGCCGGTATCCGAGCATATGAACTCTTTTCTGGCGGTGAAGCATTCAGAATCGATTTTGCACTGCGTATTGCCATATCAAAACTGTTAGCCCGCCGCGCAGGCACTGCGCTACAGACACTTATTATCGATGAAGGATTTGGGTCCCAGGATGACGAAGGGCTCACCCACATTATGGATGCCATGTATAAAATCCAGGATGATTTTCAAAAAATCATCATCGTATCACATCTGCCTGCCATGAAAGATCAATTTCCGGTACACTTTGTGGTAGAAAAAAAACCGGGCGGCAGCACAATTTCAGTCATCGAGCATGATTGAATCTACTTTTAGATGTATTTCACCGATTAGAGAAGCCCTAACGTTTTAAAAATGGGCCGCCACTGATTAAGATCTTGCCATTCGGCCGGGCGAGAAAAATAAAAGTTCTTAATCCGCTTTTTATTCCAATCAGAACAAAATTCTCGGTCATGAGCTACCATTACCAAGGTAAAATCAAGCTTCGGGTATTGCTCATGGATTACATTACGCAGCTTTATTGCCGATTTTTTATCAATACCCGCGTAACGCAGCAAGTAGACTTTGTTTGTACTTGAAAGCACTTTGTGTAACCGTTCTATCCTTCTGCGATATTTTGCATATGCATTGGGAACATAGTCGCGCCAGTTTTCACACAAGGTTCCCTCATTAGGCAAATTTCCATCGTCTCGCTCATAATTATAATTAGTAGTTGGCAGATCATGGCGAAAGGAGATGCCATAATAGTCGATAACGGCAGAGCCATCAGGAACCATCTGCAAATAGCGGTGATCAAAAAAATACTGGAAATCATCCGCAAAAACAGCATATAGTGGGTCAAATTCTGATATTACCCAATCAAATGGATATGCTTCATGGCGCAAACCAAGCGTACGCAATATGGTGGCTCCGGTACATGATTCACCAATACTAATGATTACAGGAGTTTGTGCATAGGCGATTGTAACAAAACAACAAAGACCATATACTACTCGCGCCATCTGAGACCGTATTGACATACTACTTTCCCCTTCTTTTTTATTTTTACACATACATGAAAATGATTTTCCGTTTCAACATAAATCAAAAAACCCAATTTGACCACACCCATGATACAAAATTGGGTTTAAAATTAATACTGAATCAGGATCTGTCAGTTCCAATCAGGCTGCTCTTGACTGGTCGAACGCAATGACATCACCTTACAAATACCAATTGTTAGTACCATGGGAGTTAACGCTATCAGACCGCCAACAACTGGGTCTATCGAATGACCAAAAGCATGCAAAAACGTTGCCCAAGCCGGGAGCGCTACCACCCCTGTAACTAGTGCTACTTTTTCATACAAATGGACCGTTTCGAGTGCATTGTTATATTCACTACGTAATTGTTCGATATTCATAGATGCAACATTTGAATTCTGCCGCATTCCATATGAAGACATTACCCCTACCAATAAAAACATCATTACTAGCTTACTGAATATATTCATGACAATTCCCTACTTAAACCAAACATATTTGACACAAACAAGCCCAATCTCCTGCCATATGAATGGCAAAAAACTGGGCTATCATTCTACACTCAATACTATTATTTATTCACGCTTCATCTTCGTTCACCGCTACTACTTCTCTTACTTCACTAATCTGCTCTTTGAGTGCATCTTCAATGCCAAGTTTTAACGTATACGATGACACAGGACACCCTATACACGCACCAAGCATACGCACATAGACCACACCATCTTCGAATCTAACAAACTTAATATCACCACCATCCATCTGGATATTAGGGCGCAGATTCTCCAATATTTCCTCTATCCTATGTACCAAGCCGTACTCATTCATAGTGATATTACACCCATTCCAATCTTGCAACCGGCGCTGTATCACTCACACGACGTCCAAGTGAAATGACACGAGTATATCCACCCGGCCGTTCTACATAACGAGGCGCTATTTCTTTAAACAACTTCACCAATGCATCTTGCTTGTACGGCAATAGCGAAAGTGCATGCCGACGAGAATTGAAATCATTGCCTTTACGCGCAATGGTGACCAATTTTTCAGCAAATCGTTGTACTTCTTTCACCCGTGCTTTAGTAGTAGTTAAATGACCGTATGTAATTAAATGAATCACTTGATTGCGCAACATCGCACGACGATGCGGTGATTTAAGATTTAATTTTTTTCTACCATTTTGATGCATCATAATGTTGACCTTTATGCGCTAATAATCAATCTTCTCGAGTTTTGAGAAGTTTTTTAATATCTTCTTCGTTAATGCTCATACTAAATGAAAGACCAAACGCTTTCATGCTATCTTTTACTTCATTTAATGACTTGCGCCCAAAGTTTTTAATTTTGAGAATATCATCTTCTGAAGCATTAACCAAATCGATCACTCGCTTAATACCTGCATTAATTAAACAATTATGCGCACGTACTGATAGTTCAAGTTCTTCAATCGGCTTGAGTAACAATTCAACAGAAACGCCTTTCAGACCTAACTGATCAAGCTGCACCGGCTCTTGATTTTTTTCTTCTGCAGGTAATGCCGAAAGTTCATTAAAAGGAATTTCTGCAATAGCTAAGAAATGCTCAAGCTGGGTACGCAGTACCGAGACGGCATAATGCAGCACATCAGTAGGATTTTCTGACCCATCGGTCTGAATTTTTAGTGTCAATTTATCATAGTTAATATCTTGACCAACACGTGTCTTTTCCACGTCGTAGGTAACACTGGAAATTGGCGAGAACATGGCATCAAGGTGAATGCGATTATCTTCTTGATATGCAACACCCGCCGGCCATTGTGCTACTTGATACTCGCGACCAGTTTCGACAAAAAACTCTATTTCAAGTTCCCCGTCTATTGCTACATGTGCAATAACATGGTCAGGATTGATAAGTTCCAAATGCGAATCGGGAATAATATCTGCCACTCGTGCTGTCGTTTCTCCAGTCACCTTAAGCCGCATAGTCCCAGATTTGCCTTCGTGATTACGAATGACAATACCTTTTAGGTTTAAAATAACCTGCATCGCATCTTCAATAACACCCGGTATTGAAGAAAATTCATTATTGATACCTTTTATGATAACGGAAGTAACTGCAGAACCTTCTACCGCAGCTAACAAAACACGACGTAGCGCGTTACCAAACGTATCACCAAACCCTGGTTCTAATGGCTGTGCAATAAGTTCGCCATATTTTTGTGTCAATGTCTTTTTGTTCCACGCAATACGCGGAATCGTTAATGGCTTATAATCTTTTTTGCTCATGAAACCCCCTAACACCTTGAATATTTCATAATTAACCGGCTAACTATAGTTATTCACTTCGACTATTTAGAATACATTTCTACAATTAAGTGGATTGCAATTGGTACTTGAATATCGGCAATCACTGGATATCGCAATACAATACCCTTGCGTTCTTGCTTGTTTAGTTCCAACCACTCAGGGACTTTAATTGCTGTTTTCATTTTCTTATCAACTACTTGCTCCATAAACCCCACTTTATTTTGAGAGCGTTCATCAAGCGTGATATTATCATTAAGCGCGACTAAATATGACGGGGCCGATACTTTTATATTGTTCACCAACACGTGACCATGCGCTATCATTTTGCGTGCTTGAAGACGTGTCGTCGCCATTTTTAGACGATACACGGTATTATCTAAACGACGCTCAAGATAGCTCATCAAGTTTTCACCTGGAGCACCCTCGCTACGAACCGCTTTTTCAAAAAAGCGTCTAAACTGACGCTCACGCATACCGTACATTTCTTTGACGCGTTGTTTTTCATACAGCTGTTTGCCATATTCTGACAATTTTCTCTTTACAACGGTCGTTGTTTCTTCACCACGCTCTTTTAATTTCTGTGTTCTAGACTGCGGTGCAACGTCTGCCATTTTTCTTACCATAGAACCTTATTCCCTTGGCTACTAATATGTACATTCAATCAAATTATTAAACTCTACGTTTTTTAGGTGCACGGCAACCGTTATGTGGCAACGGTGTTACATCTCGCAATACACCAACATGGATGCCGGATGCCTGCATTGCTCGTACAACAGAGTCTCTACCAGATCCAGGCCCTTGCAGATTTATCTCAACTGTTTTGATACCAATAGTGCTCATTTCTTTTGCTAAATTTGACGCGATTTGCGTTGCTGCAAAAGGAGTACCTTTACGAGAGCCTTTATATCCCAGCCTACCAGCACTGCCGCGAAGCAACACATCCCCATCAGACGTTGTTACTGAAACAAGCGTGTTATTAAAGCTGGACTTTACATGAACAACCGCTGATTCAACGTGTCGTTTTACTTTTTTTGATTTCTTCTTGTACGCCATGGTACCTCAATCTATTTGTTCAATATCCTACTTATTTCTTAGTTACTTTACGCTTCAATGCAACCGGTTGTTTCTTAGGACCCTTACGAGTACGCGCATTGGTTTTTGTACGTTGACCACGCACCGGCAAACCCTTTTTATGACGGAGTCCACGATACGCACCTGCTTCAATCAACCTAGTTATATTCATGGTAATTTCTTTACGCAACTCACCTTCCACGCGATAATTTTCCGTCACTTCTTTTTGAATCGAAGCAACTTCAGCATCAGTTAGATCTTTGACACGCGTATCAAAATTAATATGTAGTTTATTCAAAATAATCTGTGACGCAGTCAAACCTATTCCGAACAGGTATGTCAACCCGTATTCTATTCGTTTATTTGATGGTAAATTAACACCTTCTATTCTAGCCATATAGTCTACACCTTACCAATATTGATAATTAACCTTGTCGCTGTTTATGTTTTGGATGCTTTTTACAAATAACGCGCACAACCCCTGCGCGCTTTATGACACGACAATCATTACACATCTTTTTAACTGATGTACGCACTTTCATAATGCCTTTTCCTCATCTATTATGCTATTTGGGCTATCATTATTCTTTATAACGCAATACAATCCTACCACGCGTCAAATCGTATGGAGAAAGCTCTATAGCAACACGATCGCCGGGTAAAATACGAATATAATGCATACGCATTTTGCCAGAGACATGCGCCAAAATAGCATGTCCCCCCTCAATTTCAACACGAAACATAGCATTAGGTAATGTTTCCTTCACTACGCCATCAACTCGTATTACATCTTCTTTTTGCTTCATAGCTTATATTGCACCTTACGCAAAAACACGATTAGCTCGTGTCAAAATATGTGGTTTTCCGTCCGTTATCACTATAGTATCTTCAACGTGTGCCGCTATTTTCTTATCCATTGTTCGCACTGTCCAACCATCTTCATCTATATATACTTGATAGCTGCCAAGTGTAATCATCGGCTCTAACGCAAATGCCATACCGGGACGTAATAATGGACCTTGCCCAGGTCGGCCATAATTTACTATTTCAGGCTCTTCATGCATATTTTTACCGATCCCATGACCGGCAAAATCACGCACAATACCAAATCCATGCCTCTCAACTTCAACTTGAATCGCTGCAGAAATATCTGACAATCGATTGCCTGCTATCGCTTTTTCAATACCTTTATCCAAAGCATCTTGCGCAACAATTACTAACTTTTTGTGCTCATCTCGCGCTTGTCCTACAAAAAAAGATCGCGCCATGTCTGCACAATATCCTTGCCATGAGGCACAGACATCAACCTTGATCAAATCACCTTCCCGCAAAATTATCTGCTTATTGGGAATGCCATGGACCACTACATCATTCACTGATATGCAACTAACATACCGATAGCCCCTATACCCCTTCATTTTGGATATAAGGCCACGGATAATCAATTGTTTTTCGATCCATGTATCAATTTCAAGAGTAGTGATGCCAGGAGTGATTAAAGCTGGAATGTCAAAAAAAATAGCTGCTAACAACGTACCAGCTTCCTCCATTTTACGTACAGAGGCTTTATTCTTTATATTAATCATTATACTTGCAAGCCTAGGCCGCGTTTAAATTCTTCAAATACTTCCTGCACCGGTCGATCAACGTGAAACTCATACACATGTTGGCCCGCCTTACGGTAAAAATCAAGGAGTTCCTTCTCATGTCGACCGTATAACTTCAACCGCTCTACAATAGCTTCAGACTCATCATCCTTTCTACGCCCCACATGACCACCACAGCTATCACATCTATCAACTTGTTTTGGTTGCAGAGTAGTGCCCGCTATGAATGAATATACAGCCTGGCAGTTTTTATTCTGACACACATAACGATTACTCAAACGAGTAATAATAGCATGGTCAGATAAATAGAACCGAACAATTTTTAAACGAACTGAATCAAAGTGTGTCATGAGAAACTGATTAAAGGCCTGCGCCTGCGCTACCGTACGCGGATAACCATCGAGAGCTACTGTTCGTACTTGGTTATCTATATATTTAAACCAATCAATGATCATATCAGTAATAAGATTATCTGAAACCAGCTTACCAGATTTTATAGCAAAATCTATCTCCTGGCCTATTTTCGTGTTATCTGCTATATGCTTCCTACACAAATTACCAGTTGAAATTTGGACCCAGCCAAGCTCTCTTACACATAAACCTGAAAGGGTGCCCTTGCCAGACCCCGGAGGCCCTATGAACACAATAATATCACGCACTAAAGAAGCCGACATTATCTTTTACCTCGTATACGCCCGGAAGATAAAAAACCTTCATAGTGATGTTCAATCAAATATGATTCTACCTGTGCAGCTGTTTCTAGCGTAACACCAACGACGATCAGTAAAGCCGTACCCCCCATAATACTTAAATAAAACGGCAAAGCTAATATCGCATGGACCGCCGTCGGGAACAAGGCCAAGAACCCCAAATAGGTAGCGCCCACCAATCCCAATCGAGTCAAAATAGTATTAAAAAATTCAGCTGTTTTCTTACCTGGACGAAGTCCCGGTACAAACCCACCACTTTTTTTAATATTATCAGCTAATTCTTCTGGGTTAAATTGTAACGCAGTGTACACAAAGGTAAAGAAGACTATCAGTATGAAAGTTAATACATTATACAAAATACCATTAGGTGATAATAAGTCAGAAACCCATTTAAAAGAATCAAAATAAGTAGCCAACCCAGAAGCTGCCAAAATTGGTACGTTCAAAACCGCGCTTGCAAAAATAACCGGCATCACACCTGCAGTATTAATTTTAAACGGTATATAGGTACTTTGACCCCCATATACTCGCTGCCCCACAACACGACGGGTATATTGTACCGGAATTTTGCGTTCGCCCTTTTCCAAGAACACCACACACGCTGTCACTGCCAATGCTATGGCAATCACTAATAGCGCCATAAACGGATCCATCAACTTCTCTTGGACTGCCCCAATCAATTTGAGAATATCACCCGGAAAACGTGCAACAATACCGGCAAAAATAATCATTGAAGATCCATTGCCGATACCAAACAACGAAATTTGTTCTCCAAGCCACATAACAAACATGGAACCTACGGTAATTGAAAGAACAAATAAAATACGAAAGGCCCAGCCAGGATCTACAACTAAGCCCATTTTTTCAAGTAATAACGCATAACTAAAGCCATGAACACAACACACAAGTAAGGTTAAATAACGGGTATATTGATTAATAATCTTACGCCCATATTCACCTTCTTTTGCAAGCAGTTCCAATGCCGGCACCGACATGCTTAACATTTGCATCATAATAGAGGCAGTAATATAAGGCATGATACCCAAGGCAAATAAGGTGCACTCACGCAAATTGCCACCTGAAAAAAGGTCTATATAAGCAAATAACCCGCTCAGACTGCTTCGTTGCGTCATCTGTACCAACAACCGATCAATATCAACACCAATCACCGGTATATGGTTACCTAAACGATACACTATCAACACGCCAAGCGTGAATAAAACCTTACGTCTTAACTCTGTTATGGAGAAAATATTAATAAAGTTTCTTAATAGAATCACAATTTTACCTCTCTTGAACTACCCTAGCCTCACCACCAGCGTTTTCGATCGCTCGCTTAGCGGATTGACTAAAAGCATGTGCATTCACTACTAATTTTTTATCAAGGGTGCCACTCGCAAGTACTTTTATAATAAAAGATTTCAAACTTTTATTTCTTTTAATAGCACCACGAGTAATCAACAACTCCTGCGTAACTTCTTCACCGCTGTGAAATAATTCATTCAGGCGCTTGAGATTCACTTCAACCACTTCTGTTTGAAAGGGAGCATTGGTAAATCCACGCTTGGGCAAACGACGATACAATGGCATTTGACCACCTTCAAATCCTGGGCGGACTGTACCACTCGTACGTGCTTTTTGGCCTTTATGCCCTCTACCTGATGTACCACCCCTGCTACCACCACGCCCTACGCGCTTTCTCTTTTTTTCTGTTGGTACTAAATTATGTAATTCAACCATTATGCACTCCCAACTAATTCTTTAACTGATTTGCCTCGTAATTTTGCCAAGTGAGAAGCAGGCCGTAATTTGGCCAGCGCATTCAACGTAGCTTTTGCAACGTTTTGCCCATTCGCGGACCCTAATGACTTAGTCAAAATATCTTTAATCCCTAAAGCTTCTAGGATTGCGCGTACCGCACCACCGGCTATTAAACCGGTACCAACAGATGCTGGCCGTATAATAACCTTACTCGCTCCATGCTTGCCTTGAACCTGATAAGGTATTGTAGTATTTCTCAACGATATAGTAATCAATCTTTTGCGGGCACGATTAGTTGCTTTTGCAATCGCCGATGATACTTCACGACTTTTTCCTACTGCAACGCCAACTTTACCTTGTCCATCTCCCGATACTACAAACGCAGAAAAGGTAAATCTTTTGCCACCCTTGGTAACCTTTGTCACCCGTCGCACACTCACAACGTGATCAAAAAATCCAGATTCTTTATTATCAATACCTTTTTTTTCTCTATTTTCTGTAACCATCTTATCCCAGCATCATATGTATTTTAAATGCTCAATCCGCCTTCACGCAACCCATCTACTAACGCCTTGACACGACCATGGTATTTAAATTTACCTCGATCAAGATACGCCTGTTGAATGCCTTGCTGATGTGCGCGTTTTGCTAATTCCTTACCAACTGCATGCGCCACCGCTTTTTTGTCGCCATCTAGATTTTTAAGTTCCAATGACGAGCAACTAGTGACAGTCGCGTGTACACTATCATCGATTATCTGCGCATAAATATGATTTAAGCTTCTAAAAACCGAAATGCGTTGCGATGAACCACATTGCTTTACTTTGTTTCTGACACGCATTTGTCTGCGTATAGCTCTTATTCTGTCTCTTTTACTGATAGCCACTTGTACATCCTAATTAAACATTACCAAACTTATGAAGACTTCGTTTTGCCAGGCTTACGGAAAATAGTTTTACTCACTTCCTTAATACCAGTACCTTTATACGGTTCTGTGGGACGTAGTGCCTCTATTTTACTCACCACTGCACCCGCCAATTCTTTGTCACTTGATTTAATCGTCAATATTTGACCTGTTTTATCAATAGCAACAGACACTTGTTTAGGCAATGCAAAATCAATTTTATGGCTATATCCCAAGGAGAAAACCAAATTATTACCTGATGCTACAGCTTTGAAACCAAGGCCGTTAATTTTAACCGTTTTTTCAAAATCGGCTCCGGCACCACTAATTGAGTTAAATAATAGCGCTCGATGCAAACCCCATACCCTATTAGCGTCACGATCTAGTTTGCTACTTTTTTGATTCACTTGTAACGTCAAGACACCTTCTTGCAATACTGCTTGCAGCGCTTCAGGTAATACATAGACACCGGAATTTTTAGGTCCCTTGTAATGCACTTCCTGCCCCTTGAGAGTTACCTGAACATTGTTAACTTGTATCGGTTTACGTCCAATTTTAGACATAGTATCTCCTGAAGCTACCAAACGGTGCAAATAAGTTCGCCACCAACACGCTGCTGCTTGGCTTGTTTATGAGATACCACCCCTGTATTGGTAGACAAAATGGAGATCCCTAAGCCTCCAATAACAGGCTCTATTTCATCAACACTATTATACATACGACGACTTGGCTTGCTTCGACGCTCTATTTTATGAATAGCTGCCTCACCATCTACATATTTAAGCACTATTTTGATGTTTTTTTTCTTATTTTCTTTATCAGTAACAATAACATCGCGAACAAAACCTTCATCTTTTAGAATCTGTGCAATAGCATATCTCATTGTAGAATATGTTGTCTCAACAGATGGCTTAGAGACCATAAGTCCATTGCGAATAATTGTTATAAAATTACCTATTGTATCAATTGACATTATAGTCCTCCGTTTACCAACTGGTCTTCTTAACGCCGGGAAGAAGCCCGTTCAATGCATTTTTTCTAAAACAAATACGGCACATTTTGAATATGCGCATAAAACTACGTGGCCTACCACACAATTGACAACGATTATAGGCACGTACAGAGAATTTTGGCTCTCTGTTTGATTTTTCAACCAATGCTTTTTTAGCCATGCTAAATACCCTTATTCACTTAAATACGAAATGGCATGCCAAAACTCTTCAGTAATGCAAAGCCATGTTCATTAGTTTTTGCTGTAGTATGGAATGTAATATTCAAACCAAACGCTTTTTCACTCATACCATAATCAACCTCAGGAAACACACCCCAATCTTTCATACCAAGATTGTAGTTACCTCTGCCATCAAGTTTTGTTGACACACCCTGAAAGTCACGCACCTTAGGAAGCGTAGTGCTCAAAAGACGATCTAAAAATTCATACATATTCTTTCTTCGTAAAGTCACTTGAACACCAATCGGCATTCCTTCCCGCAACTTAAACCCTGCTATTGATTTACGTGCCAACGTTCTAATTGGCTTCTGACCCGCAATACGAGTTATTACATCCTCGACAGTTGCGAGTACCTTGCTATTAGAAACAGCTTCCTTAACACCAACGTTCACCACTATTTTTACCAAACGAGGTGTTTCCATTACATTCGATAAATTTAATTGCTTTTGCAATGTTGCACGAATTTCTTGATTATATAATTCTTGTAATCGCGCTCTGTTCATATTTGAATCTCTCATTAATCAAACCCGTATATACTAAAAAATTTCTTTGCAACGATTGCATATACGAGCGGCTTTACCCGTATCCAATACCTTACTATTAACACGAGAAGGCTTCTTGCAAGCTGAACAGACTGGCATCACTTTTGTTATGTCTATGAAACTTTCTTCTTTACGTATACCTGCAACATCTCCCGCTTTACGGGCCTTGACATGCTTTGTCATTACCGCAATATCCTTGACAAGGATCTTGCCTTTTTTTGGTAAGATGCCAATGACAACGCCTTGCTTGCCCTTATCTTTACCGGATAAAACGTGCACAAGATCGTTTTTCTTAATTCTGCTAACCATATATACCCCTACAATACTTCAGGTGCTAATGAAATTATTTTTGTGAATCCCAAAGAACGTAATTCACGCGCTACCGGTCCGAAAACACGCGTAGCCAACATTTCACCATCTTTAACTATAACTGCTGCATTATCACCAAAACGTATGTAGCTGCCATCTGCACGACGACACTCTTTTCTGGTACGCACAATAACTGCTGTTACAACATCACCTTTTTTTACCATGCCACCTGGGATTGCTTGCTTAACTGCACACTTAATTAAATCTCCCAAATAAGCATAGCGCTTACGCGTGCCCCCGATAATATGAATACACTGTAACTCTCTGGCACCAGAATTATCAGCGACTTCTAAATATGATTGTTTTTGCAGCATTGTTGTTTGCCTTCTAGTTTCTATTGCGTAACATGCGATCTAACTACACGAGATATATACATAAACTTAGTTTTTGAAGCCGGTTTGCCTTCATAAAATTCAATAATATCACCAGTTTGTGCTATACCTTGCTCATCATGAACCTTATACTTTTTGGTCCTATGCAAAATTTTATGAAACTGAGGATGTGTATATGTATCTTCTACTTTCACTACAACGGTTTTTTCCATTTTATCGGAAACAACTTCTCCAATGAACGTACGTTTTTTAATGGCTTTGCTAGCTTCCATAATTACCTTCTAGCTATACTAATTTATGTTTGTTTTACTTGACGTAACTGCGTCAATGTACGCGCAATATTCTTACGCAATTTGTTAATCTGAGAATAATCTTTAATGTGTGCAGTCGTCGCATTTAAACGCAAAGTAAACAATTCACGACGCAACTCGTCAGCGCGTTGTTCCAAATCGGTAGCACTTAATGATTTAATTTCATGTTTCACTTGTGTGATTTTCATATATTCTACCATGTCTAACTTAAATCTATGGCTTTTTTAACAAATTTGGTCTTTATAGGCAATTTGTACGCAGCACTTTTGAGTACTTCACGTGCAACCACCTCTTCAATACCACTAATCTCACAAAGAATACGGTTTCGTTTTACTACCGCCACCCAATGATCAACTCCACCCTTACCTTTACCCATACGTGTTTCAGCAGGTTTCTGAGTCACCGGCTTATCTGGGAAAACACGTAAGTACATTTTACCAACTTTTTTCAAATGACGAGAAAGACATATTCTCACAGCTTCAATCTGCTGCGCAGTCAACCAGATTGGCTCAACAGCTTGTAAGCCAAATTCGCCAAAAGCTAACGTTCGAGCACCCTTTGATTGCCCGGTCATCCTTCCTCTTTGCACTTTTCTATATTTTGTTTTCTTAGGCATTAACATAGTTTATTCTCTTTAGTCTTTATATTATGCGTGTTGATATTCACCCTTACAAATCCACACAGCAACTCCAATAAGACCGTATGTTGTATGTGCTTCTGCAAATCCATAATCTATATCTGCACGCAAAGTATGTAATGGTACAGAACCAACGCGAGTCCACTCTGTACGAGCAATTTCAGCCCCATTCAGACGTCCCTTACATCTTATCTTTATTCCTTTTGCGCCACTCTTCATAGCAGACATAGCCGCTCGTTTCATAGCCTTTTTATAACTGCCGCGCTTTTCAAGCTGAACAGCAATATTTTTAGCTACCAACATCGCATCAATTTCAGGCTTCTTTATTTCTTGGACAGAAATTTCCACGTTATTCTTCTTAAGCATAGACATAAGCTTCTTGCGCATTACGTCTATTTCTTGTCCTCGCTTACCAATAATAATGCCTGGACGACTTGAATGAATAATAACGCGTACGTTATCAGCCGCTTTTTCTATCTCAATTTTTGCAATTTCAGCCTGCTCAAGCGTAGAATTGATGTAGCGCCTAATTTGAATATCTTCTAAAATTTTTTTACCATACTCTTGCACTGGACCACGAGCAAACCACCGTGCATCCCAATCAAGATATATACCTAAACGAAAACCCTTTGGGTGAACCTTTTGTCCCACCTTACACCTCTTTCATATCGACAGATTCCAAAACAACATTTATGTGACTAAACCGCTTACGGTACGGATTTGCTCGCCCCATTGCGCCTGGTTTGTAGTAGCGATACGATGGGCCTTGATCGACTCGAATATCTTTGACAAACAATTTATCAATCTCAATATTTTGTAAATCCTTCGCATTTGCCGCTGCTGACGCAAGCGTTTTGGACACCGGTTCAGCTTTTTTCAGGCGACACGTAGAGAGCCAGGACAGTGCGTACTGTGCATTTTTACCCCGAATAACATCCGCAAGCGGCCGTAACTTATAAGGGGAATAACGTACGTAACGTGCTTTTGCAACAAACTGCATAATAAAAACCTCAACTAATACTTAACGTAAATACCAGTATATACTTGATACCGGCATATGTATAACATAAAATTTTAGCGAAAATAGCTCTGCTGAGCAAACTTTTCTTATTCTTTTATTCCCGACTTACGCTGACCACTGTGTAATCTGAATGTTCTGGTCGGTGAAAATTCTCCAAACAAATGGCCTACCATGTTTTCTGTCACAAACACAGAAACGAATTTCTTGCCATTATGTACTGCAAAATTAAGTCCCACAAAGTCTGGAATTACCATACTCCTACGTGACCAAGTTTTTATAACCTCGCGTTTGCTCGATTCTTTGGCCTTGCGCACCTTTTTGAGCAACGAGTCGTCAACAAAAGGACCCTTTTTGGTCGATCTTGCCATAAGCAGCTACCTCTAAATACCTAAATTATTTCTTTCTTCTTCTCAATATTAATGGATTCTTTCTACGCCTCGTACGAGTCCCCTTACATCCCTTACCCCACGGAGTTGACGGATGTGATCCAGACTTAGTCCGACCTTCACCACCACCATGTGGATGATCTACAGGGTTCATAGCCATACCACGCACCGTAGGACGAATACCACGATTGCGAGTACGACCGGCCTTACCCCAAGTAATGTTTTTGTAATCAGCATTACCCAATGTACCAACTGTTGCCCAACAATCAAGAAGGAACATTCTAATCTCACCTGATGGCATTTTTAACGTCGCATGAGTATCGCTCTTACCCATAATTTGGGCTGCTAAACCTGCACTACGCACCAATTTCCCGCCTGAACCTGGCTCGATTTCTATATTATGTATTTCAAATCCGGCTGGAATATTTCTTATTGTTGTAGCATTGCCCACTTTTGCTTCGGCATCCAAGCCGGCAAGAATAGTATCTCCTACACGTAACCCAGTCGGAAGCAAAATATACTTTTTGGCACCATTTTTGTACACAACAAGCGCTATACGCACGTTACGATTAGGATCATACTCCACTGTCGTAATGACACCTGGTATTCCATGCTCAGATCGCTTAAAATCTATAATACGATAGAGTTGGTTTGCGCCACCACCATGATGACGAACAGTAATCCTGCCATACGCATTTCTACCACCCTTTTTTTTCAGACCCACAACCAAACTCGGCTCTGGGCTCTTTTTGGTGATATCACTTGAGTCAAGAAACGTTTGGAACCGCAAGGACGGATTTCTCGGCTTTCTTGTTATAATTCCCATACTAAGTACCTCTTAAATCACTTTCAAAAATTATGTTATTCTGCATTCCGCATAACATCTGTGGCAATAGCCGCCTGCGACACACCAGCTTGCTCAAACAAATCAAGCTTATATCCTTCAGCCAACGTAATATAGGCCTTTTTCATACGCTTGATTTTAGGTTGTGCAACTCTTTTTTTGCGATTGGAGCCACTTGCAGCATATTTCAATATACTAGTTCTTACATTCTTAACTTTAACATTAAATAACTTTTCAAGTGCATTTTTAATCATTGGACACGTAGCATCGAGATGGACTTCTAGCAGCAACTGATTATGCAATTTATTCAGCTTATACGCCTTATCAGAAACAATAGGGCCTTTTATAATATCGTAAATTGTTAACTCCATCGCGACACCATTTCTTTAAACATATCAACGTCTTTTTTGAAAAACACCCAGTAATTATTTCTCGCAAGATCAACTGCATTTAACTGATCAAAAAATAAAATACGTACATGTGGCATGTTAATAAATGAAGCATAGGTTAACGCATCATTTATGGATAAGAATAGTGTTATTTTTTGCTTCTCTAGGCCAACTTGCTTCAAAAACCCGTATGCCATTGCAGCACTTGGTTTAGAGCTAGTAATAGCGCTATCAAGCATACGTACCTTACCTTGGTTTAAATAATCATAAACCATAGAGTGTAAGACAACACTTTTTTGTTTTTTAGAAATTTTTAATTTTCTAACACGAGCCTGAGGCCCAAAAGCGACACCACCACCTCTCCATACCGGAGAGCCGGCTGTGCCCGCGCGAGCGCGGCCGGTACCTTTTTGTTTCCAAGGTTTCTTGGTTGAGCGAGCAACTTCAGAACGTGTTTTGCATCCCACGGTTCCCTGGCGCCAATTCTGCATCAACACCCTCACCCATACGGCAAAGCCAAAACGGACACTTTTTGCCTCTGGAGCAATTATCCCCAAATCTTTTGGCGTTACGGTATGAGCAATAGTTGCATGCTTCATCTCTTGTTTTGTTTTTTCTGTTTTGTTCATTGCTTATCCAATATCTTATGCTTTACGAACAAATACTAATGATCCAGCTTTCCCAGGAACTGACCCTTTAACTAAAATCACCGGTACATCTTGCATCACTTGCACAACTGCAAGATTTTTCATCATGCGACTTGCCATACCCATATGACCAGCCATTCTCTTGCCCTTAATAACACGGCCTTGAGACCTCATGAAGCTCACCGATCCCGGAATTCTTTTGAAATTAGATCCATGGCTCTTTGGTCCCCCACTAAACCCGTGTCTCTTCATACCACCGGCAAATCCACATCCCTTGGTAGTACCGGAAACATCAACGACTGTACCTTCACTCAAAATAATCTTCCAGTCAAGCGATTTGCCAACTTCAACCTGTTCAGGCTTATCGGTAAAGCGTATTTCCTTAAACACCAGAAAATATTTATTGGGAGATTTGATCCACGCTGATGTAAATTGCTCCGGCACATACCGCTTTCTTAAACATCCTAATTGTAGCGCTTCATAGCCATCACGCTGTTGCGTTCTGATATTCGTCACAACCCAATTAGAAAGATCAATCGCGGTAACGGGCACCATCTTGTCTTGAGCAAAGACCGAGGTCATTCCTATTTTTTTACCCCATAACCCTTTAATCATAGAACGACCTTTCTACTTAATCTCTACGTCAACGCCAGATGATATATTCAACTTCATCAACGCGTCCATTGTTTTATCCGACGGCGCAACAATGTCTAAGATACGCTTATGCGTTGTTAGCTCAAATTGCTCGCGCGACTTTTTATCGATGTGAGGAGAACGCAATACGGTAAAGCATCGCTTCTTATTTGGTAAAGGAACAGGGCCCATCAACTGGGCTCCTGTTCTTTTTACTGTCAACACAATTTGTCTAACAGCTTTATCTAATAAGCGATGATCATATGACCGCAACTTTAAACGAATACGCTGCTTTTTCATCAATCAACACCTGTACCTTACTCAATAATTTTTGTTACAACACCAGAACCAACCGTTCTACCGCCTTCACGAATTGCAAAGCGCAATTCAGCATCCATAGCAATAGGAGAGATTAGTTCTACTTTCAAATCAACGTTATCGCCCGGCATAACCATTTCACGGCCTTCGGGCAATGTTACCACACCGGTAACATCCGTTGTTCTGAAATAAAACTGTGGCTTATATCCGGTAAAGAATGGACTATGGCGACCACCTTCATCTTTAGATAAAATATACGCCTTACACTCAAACTTCTTATGCGGCTTAATTGAACCGATTTTTGCGATAACCATACCGCGCTCAATATCTTCTTTTTTAACACCACGGAGCAACAGACCTGCGTTATCACCAGCCTGGCCTTCGTCCATTGTCTTACGGAACATTTCAACGCCGGTTACGATCGTTTTCAACGTTGATCCGAATCCAACAATTTCAACTTCTTCGCCAACTTTTACACGGCCGGCTTCAATCTTACCAGTCGCCACTGTACCACGACCGGCAATAGAGAAGACACCTTCAATTGGCATCAAGAATGGCTTATCAACAGGGCGATGAGGTTCAGGAATATATGTATCTACTGCATCCATCAAACGTTGTATAGATTGGGTACCAATTTCACTGGTATCTCCCTCTAATGCTTTCAGGGCAGAACCACGAATAACCGGAATTTTATCTCCAGGGAATTCATACTTCTTCAATAAATCTCTGATCTCTTCTTCTACCATGTCAACCATTTCAGGATCGTCGACCATATCCACTTTATTAAGAAACACAACTAATGCAGGGACGTTTACGTTACGTGCCAATACGATATGCTCTCTCGTTTGTGGCATAGCACCATCAGCAGCAGAAACTACCAAAATAGCACCATCCATTTGTGCCGCACCAGTAATCATATTTTTTACATAGTCAGCGTGGCCGGGACAGTCAATATGCGCATAGTGACGCTTTTCTGTTTCATATTCAACGTGGGAAGTTGCGATAGTGATGCCACGTTCTCTTTCTTCCGGCGCATTATCAATTTCTGAAAACGCTTTTGCGTGCGCTAAGCCCTTAGATGCCAAATAATTTGTTATAGCAGCAGTCAAAGTAGTCTTACCATGATCAACGTGACCAATGGTTCCTATATTTAAGTGAGGCTTCTTACGCTCGTATACACCTTTTGCCATTGCAAGCTCCTACGATCAATTAACGTATGTTTAACTATTTTTTTTCTCAATTGACTCTTGAACATTTTTAGGGACTTCGCGATAACACTCAAACTCCATAGTGTAACTCGCGCGTCCTTTTGTTTTCGAGCGAAGATCAGTTGCATAACCAAACATTTCACCAAGCGGTACTTCCGCAGTGATAACCTGTTTGTCCGGTAAAGGGTCCATACCCAATATACGGCCACGGCGAGAGTTTAAATCACCCATCACATCGCCCATATATTCTTCCGGCGTTTCTACAACAACCTTCATGATCGGCTCCAAAAGAACCGGTGCTGCTTGCTTCATACCTGCTTTAAATGCCATTGATGCTGCAAATTTAAATGCCATTTCAGAAGAGTCAACATCATGGTACGAACCATCATAAACCGTTGCGCGCACATCGACAACGGGATAACCCGCAATCACACCCGCGGTCAACGTTTCAAGAAGCCCCTTTTGAATGCCGGGCAAATATTCTTTAGGAATTGCGCCACCGACAACCTTATCTACAAATTCATACCCCTTGCCTCTTTCAAGTGGGTCCAGTTTAATCCATACATGACCATATTGACCACGCCCGCCGGATTGCCTGATGAATTTACCTTCAGCGTCAGCACTTTTTTGTATGGTTTCTTTGTATGCAACCTGCAACTTACCTTGCACTACCTCAACCTTATGCTCACGCTTGAGGCGATCAACAATAATCTCTAAATGCAGTTCACCCATACCTTCAATAACTGTCTGTCCAGTCTCTTCATTGTATGAGAACCTAAATGATGGGTCTTCTTGCATCAATTTTCGCAATGAGAGGCCCATCTTTTCGTAATCAGCCTTATTTTTAGGTTCAACCGATGTAGATATAACCGGAATCGGTATAGTAATTGATTCTAGAAGAAGCTTAGGCGCATTATCACCGTATAAGGTATCACCCGTAATCGTATCCTTAACACCTACGATTGCTGCAATGTCACCCGCGCGAACAGAATCAATTTCTTCACGTTTGTTAGCATGCATTTTCAGCAAACGACTTACCCGTTCTTTAGAACCGGTACGAGCATTATACACATATGAGCCGGCCTTCAGTTCACCCGAATAGACTCGTATAAAGTTTAAGACGCCCACAAACGGGTCAGTCATAATCTTAAAAGCAAGCGCATAAAACGGTGCTGCCGAGTCAGGCCTTACTAGAACTTTCTTGTCAGTGTATGGATCAATTCCCTCAACCGGTGGTACTTCCAACGGTGAAGGCAAGTAATCAATAACTGCATCAAGCACCAACTGTACCCCTTTATTCTTAAAGGCTGTACCACAATATGCCGGCACTACTTTTTGTTGTATGACCCCAACGCGTAACGCGGCCTTTATTTCAGGCAACGCTATTGCTTGTTCATTTAAGAATTTTTCTGCTAACGCATCACTATATTCACACGCCGCTTCAATAATTTTTATTCGCAGTTCTTTGACACGGTCAACATATTCACTTGGCATATCAGACCATACAACGGTTATGCCCATATCGCCCTCGAAGGTCGCCATTTTTTCAGTAAGCACATCAATAATACCAGTAAAATCATCTGCTGATCCAACGGGCACTTGCATGACTACAACATTACCGCCCAGCTTTTCTCTAATATCCTTGATAACTTTATCGAAACTAGCGCCAACACGATCCATCTTATTGGCAAAAGCAATACGGGGAACCTTGTATCGGTTCGCCTGTTTCCAGACCGTTTCCGATTGTGGCTGCACACCATCAACTGCTGAGAAAACTGCGATAACACCATCAAGTACACGTAAAGAACGCTCTACTTCAATAGTGAAATCAACGTGTCCGGGAGTGTCGATAATATTGATTTGATACTCTTTCCAGAAACAAGTAGTCGCCGCTGAGGTAATAGTAATACCACGCTCGCGCTCCTGTTCCATCCAGTCCATAACAGTTGCGCCTTCATGCACCTCACCTATTTTATGAGATACACCCGTATAAAAGAGTATACGCTCTGTTACCGTTGTTTTACCCGCATCAATGTGTGCGGCAATACCAATATTTCTACGTTTTACTAACTGCTGACTCATTCACATACCTTTAGTAGTTACCAAGCGTAATGAGAGAAAGCTCTATTCGCTTCTGCCATACGTTGTACATCAACTTTTTTACGAACGGCACCACCCTTGCTGTCAATCGCTTCAAGCAATTCGCTTGCCAAACGTTGCCCCATAGTTTTATTAGAACGCGCCTGAGCCGCTTGGATTATCCAACGAAAACCAAGTGCGTGCCGACGCTTTGGATTCACCTCACGAGGAATCTGATAGACGCTGCCACCCACACGGCGAGAGCGAACCTCTACGTAAGGCACTACATTTTCAAAAGCTTTTTCAAACAGGCCTAAAGCCTTGTCCTGACTACCATTCATTTTTTTGGTCAAAATATCCATTGCCTCATACACAATAGTACGGGCAACATTTTTCTTGCCTTGTCTCATGACAACATTGATTAATTTTTGAATGAGCGGAGAGCCAAATTTTTGGTCAACTCCAATATCACGAACGAATTCGCTACGTTTACGCCTTGGCATATATTATCCCTCTTGCTTTGGACGTTTTGCACCATACAATGAACGAGATTGCTTTCTACCTTCTACTCCGGCAGCATCCAACGCACCACGCACGATATGATACTTAACACCGGGCAAATCTTTCACACGCCCACCGCGTACTAATACAACAGAGTGTTCTTGCAAATTATGCCCCTCGCCGGGGATATATGCAGTCACTTCTATACCGGTAGACAATTTTACACGCGCTACTTTACGTAACGCTGAGTTTGGTTTTTTAGGTGTAGTGGTAAAAACACGCGTACAGACACCACGTGCCTGAGGAGCTCCCTTAAGCGCTGGGCTTTTGGACTTGACGTTAGCCTTCTTTCTACCAAGTCGGCACAATTGATTAATGGTTGGCATAATATAAAAATCCTACGATTGAAACAAGGGAATGAAACCTCTAAGATTCGAATTCTTTCTGGATACACTACAGACAGATTTGTAATGATTATGTGTTATTGTACCCTTTTTGTTAATTTTTTCAAGCATATTTGACATATCATGTCAATCAAGCTTATCCCTAGAAATAGATAGGCGTCAAACGATGGACTTATACCATTATACATGATACGTTATCGAAAACTATTTTTAATCTACTTTTTATCCAAGGAGTTTCCATGATGATACTCAAGCCATTACTATTGGCATGGCACAACATATTTCTGCTACTTATCGGCCTTGCCGGACTCACCCTGCTTGTAGTATTACATGAATTTGGCCACTTTCTCTTCTGCAAGATATTCAATATACATACCCCATCCTTTTCCATCGGTATGGGACCCGTACTCGTCAGCAAGAAAATCGGACATACCTTATTCAAGTTATGCGCTATACCGCTAGGTGGTTACGTAGAAATGGCAGGAGCAGCCGAAGTAGGTCAAGGAGACCAGTTGGAAGCTCATAACACCGATCGGCACTCGTTTGTATCAAAGCCTTACTGGCAAAAATTTCTGGTAATGAGTGGTGGTATCCTAGCCAACCTACTTTTTGCCTATAGCGCCTTCATCATAGTATGCATGGCGGGATTTCCTAAGCAACCGGTCCCGGTCATTCGTACTATTGTTGCTGAAAGCGCTGCAGCACGCTACGGCCTACAAGAGCGTGACACCATTGTCGCCATCAATAATATCACTATAGATAGAGACGTCGAAAGGCTCGTCAATCTGTACCAGCCACTACCAAATCGTGAAATCATCGTCAGCGTTGAACGGAATGGCCAAGTAGTTGATATCCCCCTTACGTTGGACGAAAAGCAGGTGGCGGGCAAAATAATAGGGTCACTGGGGATAGAATTTGATTGCGTCGAATTACCCGCCCAGTCTTTTGTGTCTGCTATCAAACACGGTATCGCCAAAACCAATAAGAATATCCTTGCCACGCTGGGTGTTTTTAAAATTTTAGCAACCAAGGACGGGATCAACAATTTAGTCGGACCGATAGGCATTATTTCATTGGCTTCCCAAGGCGCCGCTCAAGGCATCAAGGTGCTGCTGTTGCTTCTTGCTATCATCAGCATTAACTTGGCGGTTCTTAATCTACTGCCATTACCCATACTCGATGGGGGTCAAATTCTCTTTTATACCATAGAGGCAATTATTGGCAGGCCACTGTCGCCGCGTATACGTGAGTATATACACATCGCTACCTGGCTTATGCTACTGACGCTGTTCATTTATTTAAGTACCAAGGATCTGGCACGTATCGCATGGCCATACTTACAATCTTTGGCCAAATTGATCGGTCGATAACCGCTTTAATCAAAAAAGAGCAAAAAACAAGGCGGGTTTTCTTCCCGCCTTGTTTTTTGCTCTTTAAACCGTATCTATGCCTTGAGCTTGAGCTCTTTAGGGCCTTGCGCCACATGAGGATGCTCAGTACCCGCATATACTTTTAACTTTTTGATAATCTGACGGCTCAGTACGTTTTTAGGTAACATTCCCTTAACTGAGTGCTCAATAACACGTTCAGGATGCTTTTTGAGCATTTCGGCAGCCGTTGTAATCTTGTAGCCACCTTGATAACCAGTATAACGATCATATTCTTTATCTTGCAGTTTATTACCGGTTAACTTAACTTTTTCTGCATTGATAACGACCACATAATCACCACCGTCTGTGTGATGAGTGAATCCAGGCTTATTTTTACCGCGCAATATATCTGCTATATGGGTAGAAATACGTCCAAGTACCAGGTCTTGTGCATCAAGAATCCACCACTGTGGGGCACGATCTTCTTTGCGAAGAAAAAAAGTCTTATTCATATCTGACATAGTGTCCAAACCTTTGCAATAGAGCTACTGTGAAATAATTTTTTAATAGATGAGAAACGAACAGGATCTCAAACGTATGTAGTTAACTGTAAAGGAAAATTGACCCGTGGTCAACAATGAAGCGTGCCCCAGCCTAAAAATCAGTGCCTCGCGCGCAATTACGCCATAGCGGTTTTGAGGCGACGGCGAATAAACCATGGGTGGCGATGCTTCATATACTCAATTATCTCCACCCATGTATCAATACCTATTGAATCGGTCCGTGGCCTAACGCGCCGCCCTCTTCAGGATTATCTGATAACATCAGATCAAAAAATACTTTATTAAAAGGAATTCTCTTTTTAAATACTGCAAATAATCGAGAAAGCTGTCCCGCATTATCTTGCATCATTCTATTCCATTGCTCCCAGCCCATATTCATAGCTACATCAGTAGCTACTTCTACTTCAGTAAATTTCTTATGGATAGGCTCAAGCATAGACTTGTTAATACCGGTTTCGTATACAAGTTCGTATCCAATCCTAGGTAACATAGTCGCTACAGTATAACTATGCGCACCTCCGGCTAGGAAAAATATTTTTTGAATTGATTGGCCGGCCTGATAAATTTCATGCAGCGCATTTGCATCTAATAAGCTAGCCCCCCAATAGGGGAACACTGTTTGAAACAGAGCGCCTTCACTTTCAGATACAAAGCTTCCAAGAACACTGCCAAATGTTTTTTCTTTAAATGTGTTCAAAAGCTGATTTATTCTGTTATTTGAAGTTTTGATACGAGCAACTTCCAGCTGGTAGTATTGAGAAAGCACTTGGCCATCCTGATAGGCTTGTATTGTATTGATAGCAACACTCACCTCTTCAAGCAATGTACTATTGTTAACCTTGAAATGCCCCTTGAATTTCTCAAGGTTTTCTAAAGTCAAACCAACCTGGCGATAGAGATCCAGAAGCGGTATAATTTGATCCTTTACCGACCCTTGAGTTTCTGGACTATTTACCGCTGCTTCTAATGAGCCCATTAGATTCACTATCTGTACATAACCCATGAGAGTTAATCTTTTTTGTCGGTACTCAATATTAATCGCCTGCGAGATACCTGCATCTTTCATCCTTACAAAAAACCTATCTACAAGCTCGCGGCTTTGATTGGGCAATTTATCCATTATATTGAGTAATTCGATTGGCATGGCATATGTTCCATCCCGATTAGATGCCGAATCTTCTACTACTATTTTTGTAAATTGCGGGTTAAGCTTTTTAAAATTTCGTAATAGAGCTTCTCCCTGATCAATCACAAGATTATTGATTTTTTGTTTTAATTGCGCTTCGGGATGATGCATTGATGTATGCACATCATACATATTGTACACATAACAATAAGAACCATCATCACGTTTTTTACGCCAAATCTCGCCACGTACAATGACTGTATGCGTGCATTGGAATCCCGATAGACCTATAATCAATAATAATACCTTTTCCATGCTCTGCATGGTTCTCCTCAAATTAATATAAAACAGTTAAACAACAGCTTATCAGTAATGAAGTAGCCTTTGCAATACCTGCAGAATGAATAAAACCACGAAGCATCTGATTGCTTGACAGGACAACCATCCTTTCGATAAAATTTTGAACGCTGTAGGCAAAAGATAGACCTGTAACTCATGAACACCTGGAAGGATAGACTATGAAACAATCTATTATTATAGCACTTATCATAGCAAGTTCTGTATCCGCCATGGAAAAAAAATCAGGGCACACCCCGCCAAGAAAACCATACAACAACCTTGCAGCGCAGATGCTAGAAAGACAAAGCCTTTTTCGTCAATTCCTCTTTTTAAATGCATACGGTGACTATCAATCTATGCAAAAAGTCGCTGCTCAACTTGGGCAATACAATTATCCAACATCTTCTAGCCATTCATCACCGGAACACCCTATCTCTCACTATCGCCTATCCCTCATGCCCCTTATTTTTGCTTTTCTGGTTATTCTAATAGCGGGTGGCGCGCAGGTATATAGCTGGTTTTAGTGAACAGCAGGACCGTATTTACCGACTAATTTTGATGATCTTTGCGCATTTTTAATACAGCACTAACCAATCCGTAAGCACCTGCGGCAACACATAATAGGCCTATCACTGCCCCTGGCATTTGCGCCTGTATATTGCGATATACAAAGGCACCCCCTATACCGATAGCCATCACTGAAAGTCCACCAAAAGCCATCACTCCTAGCTTTTCAACAGTATCAGTAGGCTCATGCCGTAACTGTACCGCGACCGCGGCGTCTTTTTGGTTCTTCATTGCATAGATTGGAGACATAAACAAACAGCTAAAAGCCACCATAATAAGAAATAACTTTTTCATATAACACCTTTCATAAATACTATTTAACTCTGCCTAGGATCTGGAATAATAAACTTCTTACGATCTTATAACATTAATCACCATATTCTTTATATCTTTCTGGCCCAGCAAACAGGCCATTAGGGTTGTGGCCACAACACCTGTTGTTCCAATCATAATCCCAAAAGGCGCCCACAGACCACTCACCCCACTATAATACGCAGCACCAGACACTACAGACACTGCAGTAAAAACTACTATTTGCGCGGCCATAGATTTCAGAAATTGTGCGTCAACTAGCAGCTGACTACTATTATCTGTATTCATAGCATTCGCAGGTACTACCACTGTTACACCCAATAAAAACAAACAGATCAATGATTTCTTCATACACATCCTTTATAACATTGATTTTTAATGTTGCACATTTTCCTGATCATCATCGCAGCACTCATCTTCTGCCGATTCGCCCTCACAGCATCCCCCCGTACTATTTTCAAATGACTGCTGCACCATCTGCTCAATGTCTCGAGCATCTTTGCTCAGGCCATCGCTCAAGCACACTACGCCATCTTCAACCACCCAATAATCATCCTCAATACGAATACCGATACCTTCTGCAGGGATATAAATACCCGGCTCAATAGTAATGATGTCACCCGGTTGTAATGGCTGCGTACTATCACCGACATCATGCACATCGAGACCAAGAAAATGACCAATACCGTGCGGAAAGTATTTATCATAGCCCTGTTTTTGTAAAAATTGTCGTGCTAAATGATTAAGCGACTTATCAGGGTGCTCCTTGTTAGAAAGCCATAGCCCTGGTCTTGCAATATCGGCTATATGCTGCTGCGTGGCCAGCACTACATCATACAGCTCACGTTGCCGCTTTGAGAATGTCCCCGATACGGGATAAGTACGCGTAATATCCGCTGCATACATTCCTAGCTCAGCGCCAATATCAACAACCACGAGATCTCCATTGCGCATCACACAATTATTGGCATTATAGTGCAAAACGGTACTGTTTTTACCGCTAGCCACGATACTCGGAAACGACGTGCAAGCACCTGATCCAATCATCATATACTCAAGACTTGCTTGTACTTCACACTCAAGCGCGCCATCGGCTATTGCGCGTGCTGCAGCTTCTTGAGCGTCAAGCGTCACATCAACCGCCTTATACAACAAATCGATTTCATGTATATCCTTGATCCGTCGCTTTGCAGCCACAATGCGTGAAATATCTTGTAAATGTTGCACAATAGTGGGTATAAATTCAGTAAGATGCTTGAGAATAAGACGTTGCTCTATATAGCCAAATGGTTCTGTTGGATTGAGAGTAAATAGTGTATGATTTTGCCGTACCAACGCATCTAAATATGCTAACAAATCACTATATTCTTCACGCGGGAAAAAGGGATGGAACTGATAGCCGGCGCACGACTTGCCAAGTAACCTAATTTCATCTACTGCCACATGAGTGGCGTTGTCTACGTCCAGGATTACCGCTGCGTGTACCCATTGTGCTTTGATTGGTCCATTATTGGGGACATACACTATCATTTTACCCGTCAATTCAAGCACAAGAACCAATCCCGGTTCATTCAATCCGGTATAATAATAGAATGAACTCTCTTGACGAAAAGCAGTACGCTCCTGTTCAAAGCCACCGAATAATACTATAGCTCCACGTGCATCCGAATACTGAGTGACAACTGATGCGATGAGCTGTTTGCGGCGTTGCGCGTAGACTGAAAAATCCTGCTTTTTTGATACTTGTGTCATGAAAAACCCCTACTAAAATGGACGTCGCTCAGAAAGCGCTTTATTAATAGTTAATGAATCCATAGTACCTAACATCGATCCGACTGGCAAGCCACGTGCCAAACAAGAAATTTTTACCGGCACTTCTTTCAATTGTCGCGCTATATAGGCGGCAGTAGCCTCGCCCTCAGGCGTTTGATTAGTAGCAAAAATAATTTCTTTGATCTCATGCGTAGTAATACGTTTGAATAAAGCGGCTATAGTCAAATGTTCCGGGCCCACCCCTTCGAGCGGACTAACTACTCCACCTAATATGTGGTATACACCACGATATCCCTGTGATTTTTCAATCACCAACACCTCATCCCATGACTCAACCACACATACCAGGGTCTGATCTCGTTTGGGTGAATGACAGAAGAAGCAATCACGTATTCTTTCTTGCCACCAAAAGCAAACTTCACATTTTTTTAATTTCGCTTGTAATTCACGTAAGGTATTGCAAAATTGATCAACTTTCTGTTCCTCCATAGTGAGAAAATAGGTAGCAACCCGATACAAATTTTTCGAGGCCAAATATGGTACTTGCTGCAATTTTTTCAGAAGGTGATCAAGGGTAGGAATTTCATGCAACATACTATTACTTTACTATATTCAAATAACGCAAGGCCGACGTCTGAACCACGGTTAATAATGTACTAACAAAAATATACAAGGCTAATCCTGAGGCAAAATTAACCGTCAGTGCTCCAAATACTAGCGCCATGGCAATAACGGACAAGCGCTGCTTAGCATCAACAGTAGCTGCTTGCATCAACATGGAGAGGGTAACGCCAATAGGCAAAATATAATAGGGATCTGATGCTGAGAGGTCTGGAATCCATAGCATAGGTGCCTTGTACAATTCTATAGAACTATAGAGTACCCGGCTCAATGCGATAAAAAGCGGCAACTGTAATAATAATGGCAGGCATCCCCCAAGGCCGGGCATGCCATGTTTGCGTATCAATTCAGTACGCTCATGATTCAATTTGTCCGGATCATCTTTATACCGCTGCTGCAAATAGGCCAGTTTTTTTTGTACTTCTGCTTGTTGACGCATACTTGCATCGCTTTTAAAGGTAAATGGTAGCAACAACAGTTTAACTAAAATAGTCAGTACAATAATTGCAAAGCCATAGTTACCGAGCAATGTATATAATAACTTCAATAATTTAATTAACAATTTTGAGATCGGCGCTAAAATACCCGAATATTCGAGTGTCTGATCAAGGCGCGTATCGACAGCGGCCATGCTCTCTATCTCTTTTGGCCCACAATAAAAGGATAGGGTATAACGAGTATCCTGCTTGACTGGATGGCCTTCAAGAATAACCGTTAAAGTCCCATTTGTTTCTGCACTACAATAGCCACGAGACACAAAGTGTTGCTCATCACGCACCAATGCATGAACAAAATATCTACTATCTGCACCGATCAAGCTTGGCGCCTGCCAACATTGCTCAGCACCCACATTGGCTACCGCAATTTTTTTAAACGCTCCCATACTATCAACCACCGCCGATACAACATCAACTGTTTGCCCGGATCCCTTATCCCGTCCCTGGGCCATGTGTGGCGCATTGAATAGTACACGAGGCTCGATAGTATGATCACCACGTGGTGTAATGAAGAGATCCATATCAATGACATAACGATCTTTGTACACTCTAAATAATTTTCGTATTGAACATTCATCATTATGTGCTTGATATACAATCGCTACATGGTCTTGGGCATCAGTGTGCGAAGTTAATTCATAATACCATGGTGTCAAGGATTGTAACGCGACCAAGAAATTACGCCGCTCCTTTGCCAGTGATTCTGATGGGGTAATTGTATTCAGGACTAGATTGCCATCATTGACCAACTGCTTGAATGATAATTCATCAATAGCCGCACCCTCGGTGGTAAACGTAACAGTCCCCCAGGGTACCTGGATGACCGTACGTGCCTGCTGCTTAGTCGTTTGCATATCAAGAAATTCAACTTCTTTATGTAAAGCCCTACACTCTTGAGAAACCACTTGAGTTACGGGGGACACTCCAAACCATCTATCCAAGATAAAATGCTGTATAACCCAGGCCACTAAAAATGCACATAAAAAAGTTATTACAAGCTCTTTGGTTTTCATGATCAGACACCCTATGGTAAGATACTATTATGTAATTGTACTCGTGTACGATACGCACACTCACGACTTATTAGGTAGACCAAAATACCAGAAAAACGAATTTTAAACCAGAAAAATAAACTTATTGGAGAGTATTTTACAACAATCTTCAATTGCGTTATAACAACAATATAAGGTATGTAAAAGTATATATGAAGTAAAAGGAGAAGCCCTCATGCGTATGGAAAAAAGAAAATTTAGAATCGGAGAACTTGCAAAACGTCTTAAACTTGAACGTTTTGTGGTAAGATTTTGGGAAAAAGAATTTGGACTCAGAACATCTCGATCAATTGGCAAACAACGCTTTTATAGCGAGGAAGATTTCGCTAAATTCGAACGTATCCAACAACTACTCTATCACGAAGGCTTTACTATTATCGGCGCTAAACAACAATTAACCCTTGAGAAAAATAGCAAACTGGGCAACCTGGTTCCCTATCCAAAAACCACTATGGACCTGTCCCTAATGACACAAAAGGAAGAGCAAATTATGCAGCTCAATTCTCAAATAACCGTACTGAAAGAAAAATTACTTAAATTAAGCCAATTACTCCAACGATAACTTGGTAAATACTGCGCTTTTTGTTATGGTATACGGATACATTACAGGCAGCATACACACAGAGGATATATATGTATAACTCTACCAAAAAAGCACATATACATTTTGTCGGCATTGGCGGTATTGGCATGAGCGGTATTGCCACCATCTTACATGCCCAGGGATATTTTATCTCAGGATGTGATCAAGACTTGGATCAATCAAGTATTAAAAACTTACTAAAACGTGGCTGTATTATTTTGGCCGGTAATAATACTCCTTATTGCAGACAAGAATCGATAGATATTCTGGTCTATTCATCTGCTCTCAAACCTAATAATCCGGAAATAATGTGGGCAAAAACACGTGGCATTCCTACCATTGAACGTGCGCTCATGCTCGCTGAGCTCATGCGTACAAAATATAGTATTGCCATCGCAGGCGCGCACGGAAAAACCACAACCACTTCTCTCATTTCCCATATTTTAATTGAGGCACTTCTTGATCCGACGGTGATCATTGGCGGCCATCTGAAAACAATTTCTCACAATGCTCGCATGGGCTTGGGTAACTTTTTGGTAGCGGAAGCAGATGAAAGTGACCGATCTTTTCTCAATTTATATCCAACGCTCGCCGTCGTTACCAACATTGATTTAGAACATTTAGAAACGTATAAAGATATCGATGATATAAAAAATACGTTTGCCCGCTTTTTGGGAAATATTCCCTTCTATGGTAAGGCAATTGTATGCATCGATGATCCTCATATACGCTCTATTTTGCCCATTGACCATATTAAGGCAATACATTACGGATTAACCACCGATGCTGACGTATATGCAACCGATATTATTCTGCATGCAGATCATTCAGAATTTATTGCCCATAAAAAAAATAGCCCAACGCCTCTTGGCATGGTATTTCTTGCAATGCCCGGTATTCATAATGTACAAAATGCCTTGGGTGCCATTGCACTCGCCCTTGAACTCGATATTTCTTTTGACACTATAGCACTCGCACTCCAATCATTTAAGGGTGTAGATAGACGGTTTACCTATCGGGGATCTATGCATGGAATCGATATTTTTGATGATTATGGGCATCATCCGAATGAAATACTCCACACGCTCAAGGTAGCCCGCAAAAGAACAAAGAATAAATTAACTGTTGTATTCCAACCACACCGGTTTACCCGCACCTATCACCTCTGGGATCATTTTTTAGAGGTTCTGAATACTACCGACATCGACCACCTAGTGATCACTGATATTTTTCCTGCTAGCGAAACCCCTATCGAGGGCATCACCAGCGCCCGACTCGTAGATGCTTTGAAAGAGCGCAATAGAGCGCTCTCTGTATCCTACATACCATATGAAGCTGATTTCCAGCAAATTATTTCACATTTGATCCCTCATCTGCAGACTGACGACCTACTTTTACTCCTGGGGGCAGGTAAGATAACTAAAATGGTCGAAAAATTACTACCCTTGGCATAATTACGCCTGAAGCAATCGTCATTTTTATCGCTGAAAGCCATCAAAACCCTTGCAATTCAATCATTTCTATTAGTAAATTTAACAATAGATATACCTAATATGTAAGAATAAAATAGGGAGGCAAGAATGTATAGGAAGAAGATGCTCAGGCTACAGACCTTGGTAATACTTGGCTGCATGGCGGTTGAAGCAACAGCACTGCTTGCACGTAATGATCGAAACGATCAATATTACGAAGATGACTATGACAATTCCGGCGATAGCACTGCAAAAGGTGCACTTTTTGGCGGACTAACCGGCGCAACCATAGGTGGTATTGCCGGGGGTGGTAGAGGTGCTGGTATAGGTGCTGCCGTTGGCATTGGTACCGGGGCACTCATTGGTAGCCAATCAGGTAAAGAAAAAAGAAAACGCGCACGCAACCGCAGACGACAAGCCGAGCGTGAGCAGGATGAACTTGAGCGGTTACGTGAAGAGAATGCAACTCTGAGAGCTCAACAAAGCAAATAGGTCCTTAAACAATAAGAGGTTATTTATGAATGGTATATCATACAAAAAGTTATTTGCCCTACTGATGTTATTACTC
>Ga0206799_1025_pt1 | contig 41653 bp, 40 predicted proteins | sample Alteio_BWOrgCont_67_FD_152900 | JGI IMG/M metagenome (GOLD analysis project Ga0206799, IMG submission 152900) | Enriched cells from forest soil in Barre Woods Harvard Forest LTER site, Petersham, Massachusetts, United States -... | ecosystem: Environmental > Terrestrial > Soil > Temperate forest >...
TTTTTTATGAAAAATCGAGAACTAAATAGCCCTAGTAATTCCCAGGTATTATTGAGCAAAAATCAGTGCAGGCTCGAGAATTTACCTTCCAGCAAAGGATTTAAGAATTTGTTGCTAAGCCATCCACCAACCTAATCTCAATGCGTTCTATAGATTTCCCAGGATGAGTCCTTTTTAGAGAAATGAATCCTACTTCGGATGTCGATTTAACATGCGTACCGCCACAGGGCACTTGGGCAAACCCCTCAATTTTCCAAAAGCGTCTATGATTTTTGATATCAGAAAAACCTGTTTGTATGAGTAGATCTTTTTTAATAATGGCATTGTATTCTTCTAAAATGGACTCAAAAAGAGAGGATATGTTTTCGAAATAAATGAAATCGATGCGCGATTTGGTCTCTGAAATATGGGCCCCGATTTTTTCCAAATGAAATTTCTGTGTTACAAGTTCAAGAACTAACTCAGCAGCAAAATGTAGCCGCATGAGTTTGTATCTACGAGGCCAGTCGATAGTCATAGTAACAATATCCCCTTTTTTAAGTCCATGATGCTCTGGAAGAATGTAGTAAATAAATAACCCGTCAATTTGTGAATCGAGAACTGGTATATTATTAATAAACGCCTTATCGCTTTCTTGTCCGCCAGCAAAAGAATAGGCGATCGTTTTTTCTAACAAAATTCGAGTGCCATCAACCGATACGACTTTTGTGGTCAATGTATCTTGATAAGGATTATCCCAGAAAACTTTTTGCATATTAAGCTATAGTTTATGCCAGGGTTAATTCAAATTAAAGAATTTTTTTGATGCTAAATTTTTATTTTGACAAATCTATAGTATTGTGCTACTATGCTATTACAATAGTAAAGAGATACATGAAGCATTTTGAGAATAAAGCAATGGACGGTGAAAAAGCCTTATATGAGGCAATACTTCAACTAAAAACAGTGGAGGAGTGCCTCATTTTTTTTAAAGATTTGTGTACACCTGGGGAAATCATGGCAATGAGCGAACGGTGGAACCTAGCAAAGTTGCTAGATAATGAAAAAGAAAAACTTTCTTATCGAGAGATAGCGGATAGAACGAAAGCAAGTATTGCAACTATTGGACGTGTAGCTCGCTTTTTAAAAATTGAAAATAATTGTGGATACCGATTGATCTTAGATAGAATTAAAAGAAATAAAAAATAAAATAAGGAGTAAATAAAAAAAATGAAACGTAAGCTATTAAAAAAGCCCTATTTGGGGCTACTGTTAGGAATAGGGCTGATTAGTTCAGGCTTGTTTGGGAATACGCTTTTGGAAGTAAAAACTATAGCGATTAGCCAGATTATTGAACATGAGGCGCTTAACGAAACTTATCGAGGGATTATCGAGGAATTGGAAGCTGAAGGTTATGTTGGAGATAAAAAAGTTAAAATTGTTTATGAAACGGCTCAGGGAAGTCCATTGATAGCTGCCCAGATTGCACAAAAATTTGTCAGTATACAACCAGATGTGATGGTAGGAATTGGTACCATTGCTGCGCAGGCGCTTGTGGGTGCGAATAAAAGAAGCGGCAAGCCGATTGTTTTTAGTTCCGTTACAGATCCTGTGGGCGCGCAATTAGTAGCCAGCTTGTCTGAGCCCGGGGCAGGGGTTACAGGGGTTACAAATTGGATAAAACTCGAGCCTCAGATTGAAAAATTTCAACAAATTTTACCAAAATTGAAGCGTTTGGGAATCGTGTATAATCCCGGTGAAGGGAACTCTGTCATTTTAGTAAGTCGTTTGAAAGATACTGCGCGGCAAATGGGAATTGAAATTACCGAATCACCTGCGACTGCTACTATGGAAGTAGGGATGGCGGCAAAACATATTGCTCATAAAGTAGATGCCTTTTTTATTAGTAATGATAATACGGTCTTAAGTGCATTTGAATCTGTTGTAGGCGTTGCAAATGATGCAGGTATTCCTGTATTTGTCAGTGATATAAATAAGGTTCAAAGTGGAGCAGTAGCGGCCTTGGGTCCTGATCAATATGAGATAGGGCGTCAGACAGGAAAAATGATTGTTGAAATTTTGAAAGGGACGTCTCCCGCAAAAATGCCGGTTGAATTCCCAAAAAAAACAGAATTCTATCTTAATTTGGATGCTTTGAAGCGCCTCCATATACAAGTTCCTAGTACACTCCTTCAAGAAGCTGATAAAATTATTAATAATAGTGGGAGTGGGAAAAGATAATGCACATTACTCAATTATTTGGAACTTTGGAATTGGGGCTCATTTATGGATTGGTTACAATTGGGGTTTATTTGACTTCGAGGGTGATTAATTTTGCGGATTTAACTGTTGATGGAAGTTTTCCGCTAGGAGCTGCAATTGTTGCTGCATCGATTGTCAATGGAATGAATCCCTGGTTGGCGAGTCTATTAGCTTTTTTGGGAGGTGCTTTATCGGGAAGTGTGACTGGATATTTAAATGTCCGGTGGAAAATAACAGGCTTATTAGCTGGCATTTTAACGATGACGGCGCTTTATTCGATCAATTTAAGAATTATGGGGCGACCTAATATCGCACTCCTTAGCGAAACAACAATTTTTACTGAAATATATGGAATGTATTGGGTGTTAGGCGTCGTATGTTTTATTATTGTAGGCGGTGTGATTTATTTTTTAAACAGTCAGATCGGTTTGGCGATGAGAGCTGCGGGCACAAATCCACGATGCGCAAATGCGCAAGGGGTCCGTGTGGGTTGGATGATTGTACTTGGGGTTGCACTAAGCAACGGGATCGTTGCCTTCAGTGGCGCTTTATTCGCTCAGGCTCAGGGATTTGCTGACATTTCATTAGGAACGGGAACTCTAGTAGTGGGGCTGGCTTCTGTAATTATTGGTGAGGTTATCTTTCGAACGCGCAGATTAAGCATGATAGTAATTAGCTGCATCGCAGGATCAATAGTCTATAGAATAGCAATAGCTTTGGCTTTAAATACGGAGTTTTTGGGATTAAAGGCATCGGATCTTAAACTAATTACTGCAGTGCTGATTGGCGCCACAATGATTTTGCCAAAACTAAGGGAAGAGCTATTAATAAGGAGGAAAAGGCGAGCATGATAGTATTAAATGATGTCAGTGTTGCTTTTAATTTGAGTACACCCATGGAGTATTTCGCCTTGCGTAGCCTTACGCTAAGAATTCAAGAAGGGGAATTCGTGACGGTTATAGGAGGAAATGGGGCTGGAAAGTCGACGTTATTGCATTTGCTTGCAGGGGAAATCAAGGCAACGTGTGGTTCTCTATTCATCAATAAAATGAATATTACTGAGCTTAGCGAGGCGCAGCGAGCGAAATTTGTCAGTCGTGTTTTCCAAGACCCATTAGTTGGATCTTGTGGTGATTTAACAATCGAAGAAAATATGGGACTGGCTTTTCTCAGGGGTTACGGACGAAGTTTAAAAAAGGCTGTAACTAAAAACGACCGAAAGTATTTTCGTGACTTGGTTGCTGGCCTGAAGTTAGGCTTAGAAAACTATTTAGAAGTTCCAATGAAGCATCTTTCCGGCGGGCAAAGACAAGCCATCAGTGTATTGATGGCCACGCTGCAGCCTTCGAGAATCTTGCTTTTAGATGAACACACGGCGGCATTAGATCCCAAAATGGCTAAGAGAGTTATGTCTATTACAACACAATTGATTGAGGAACAAAAACTTACAGTACTCATGGTGACCCATAGTATGAGTCAAGCCCTCGAGTATGGAACTCGGACGATTCTCATGCAGGAAGGTCGAGTTGCAAAGGACATAAGCGGTCGAGAGCGAAGTGCAATGACTCCTCATGATTTATTGGAATTATTTGAGCTTATTTAAAGCAGAGATTTTGCAAAAAACTTTTATTTTATAGAGTTGACGACTGTCTTTTTCTCATCAACCTTAAATAGAGTTCTATGTAAAATATCATTTGGGGGAGCTGAGGTTAGAAAGCTGAGATTTGAATATTAAGTTCATAAACCCTTACAACCTGATGCAGATAATACTGCCGGAGGAAAAAATAGATGAAATCAAGCTCGAAAAATATAAATCATGATTTAGTAAATGCACATTCCTTATGGAGGGATGTTATTGCAATTAAAGAACAAAAGCCGCTTATTCATAATATTACTAATTATGTGACTATGGATTTTATGGCGAATGCGCTTTTGGCTTTGGGTACATCGCCTGTAATGGCACATGCAATAGAAGAAGTTGAGGATATGTGTTCTATAGCCAATGCATTGGTCGTAAATATTGGGACATTAAGTAAATCTTGGGTTGAAAGTATGCACAGGGCTTTTGCAATAGCCAAAGCAAAAAATATTCCAACTGTTTTTGATCCTGTTGGGGCTGGGGCAACAAAATATAGGACGCAGGTGGCAATCGATTTAATTCAAAAAGGTTGTCCAGATGTTATTCGAGGAAATGCTTCTGAGATTTCTGCCATTGCAAAATTAAATTATTCAACGAAAGGGGTTGAAAATACTCTGGAAGCCAAGGAAATTTTGATTGAGACTCAAAAACTCTCTGAGCAAACGAAGAGTATTATAGTCATTAGTGGGGCAATCGATTATGTGGTAAGTAATCGAAATGTCGCAGCAATACACAATGGACATGTAATGATGTCGAGAGTGACTGGCATGGGATGTGGGGCAGCAGCATTCATAGGAGCCTTTTTAGCAATCAATAAATCTTTGTTTCAAGCGACAATTCACGCGATGGCGTTTTTTGGCATTGTTGGTGAAATGGCAAGCAGGAATGTGCAAGGGCCAGGTTCCTTTAGGACAGCATTTATTGACCGAGTTTATACGATGGAACGAAAAGACATTGAATCTTATTTAAGAATGGAGATATTATGAATAATCAAAATTTTTTTTCAAATGAATTGTGGAAAGACAGTCGGACTGTTTATGAGCGAATTTTAGAACATCCATTTATTAAAGGATTATGCCAAGGAACGCTTTCTATAGAACAATTTGGATTTTATATGCAGCAAGATGCATTGTATTTAGTTGATTTTTCTAGAGCACTCTCCTGTATAGCGGCGAAAATGAATGGGGTTCCCGAAATCGTTCAATTTTTAAGATATGCGATGTGTGCAATAGCTGGAGAAAGAGAGCTGCATACGGATTATTTCAACTATTATAAAATAGACCCTGGCAGCGAGAAAAACGAGGCATGCTTTGTTTATACTCACTATTTACTTTCAACATCTGCACTGGAAGCCGTAGAAATCGCAGTTGCAGCGGTACTTCCTTGCCTGTGGGTTTATCGAGGTGTGGGTTTACACGTTTACAAAAACTCGGTCACCAATAATCCTTTTGAAAAATGGATCGATACTTATTCGAGTGAAGAGTTTTCGGAAATTGTAAACGAGGCTATTATACTTGCAGAAAAAATATATGAATCGGTATCACCAGCTATAAAACAATCGATGAAACGAGCTGTATATCAGGCAGTTTGCTTAGAATGGAAGTTTTGGGATGATGCTTATCGTCTTAACCATCATTTCAAAGAAACTTCTTCTTCTCCCATGGCATATTAATTGAAATGGGGGTATAATCCCAAGTTTTAAAAGGACTGAAAATTTTCCCTGGATTGAGAATGCCCACCGGATCTAAAGCATTTTTTATTGCGAGCATGGCATTGATTTCAGCTTTTGTATGCTGAAGTTTAAAAAAGGGCGTTTTTGCAAGGCCAATTCCGTGTTCTCCTGTGATAGCGCCTCCAAGTTCGATAACAAATTCCATTAGCGATTGAAGCGCTTCTTCTGCATGTTTACAAGCTGCTTTATCTTCTCGATTATACATGATATTGACGTGAAAATTACCATCTCCCACATGTCCAAAGGTGGGAATTTTAAGATTCTTTTCTTGGGAAATTTTTTGGATAAATTCGATGAGCTCAACCGTTTGATCCAGAGGAACTACGACGTCTTCATTCAGTTTTGAATTACCGTGCTGGAACATTGCAGCTGAACAAGCTCTTCGCGTATGCCAAAGTGCTGTAATTTCTTCCTGAGTTGCGGCTTGAATGAATTTCGTTGTACAATCTGCTGCCCAGTGAACGAGCAGGGTTGTTTCATCTTCGATGACAGCAGGATGACCGTCGAGTTCTATCAGTAAAATTGCATGGTGGAAAATAGGCTGATCATCTATGTGCGTAGCTTGTTCTACTCCTAAAACAGTGAGTACATCCATGAATTCAAGAACTGAAGGGATAAGACCTGTTTGTAAAAGAGCTTGGGCTCCTAGCAAAGCAGCCTGATCATCGACGAAATAGGCAAGGAAAGTACGGCTAGCTTGGGGTTTTGGAATTAATTTAAGAACGGCTTCTGTGATGACGCCCAGAGTTCCTTCAGAACCAATCCATAAGTCGCGGATATTATATCCTGAGGTGAATTTCTTAAGTGGGCGTCCCCATGCGACAGGTTCGCCATTTGGAAGAAATCCTTTAAGGGCGACAACATAATCGCGAGTCACTCCATATTTAATTCCGCGCAGGCCACCTGCATTGCACGCAATATTGCCCCCAATAGTACAAAATGAACTTGAGGAAGGATCTGGCGGATAGAAAAGATCATGTTCTATCGCAGCTTTTTGTATATCTCCTGTGATCGCACCTGCTTGGACGTGGGCTAGTTTATTGAATTTATCAATAGTGATGTTATTGAGATTTGTTAAATCTAAAACCCAACCGCCTTTAAGAGGTGTCGCGGAACCTGTTAAAGTAGAACCGGCACCACGAGGAGTGATCGGCATACGGAATTCATTGGCAATTTTTAATGCAGTGCCTATAGAGGCGGGTGATTTTGGCAAAATGACAGCTTCTGGCATGAAGGAAAGCTTCATGGTATCAAAAGAGGCTTTAAAGAGGGAAGATTTATCTGTTGTGACTTCACTTCCTAAAGCATTTTGAAGAGCGCGCAGTGCATTAGAATTAATCATAAAAAAATGGGGTGGAATAGAGTGGTGCCCAAAGGGGGGGTCGAACCCCCACTCCCTCGCGGGAAGTGGATTTTGAGTCCACCGCGTCTGCCAATTCCGCCATCTGGGCACATTTACATAAGGCAGTAATGCTTTCAGGTTTTGTTATGAAATGCAAGGTTTTTTCAAGAAGACTGCGCTTAAAAGTCAGGACACTGAAACTGATGCATAGAATACTCTGACGAAGAATTATTTGCGAAACTTGAAAATCAACGGGGTGTTGTCCTTTTAAAAAGGATAGAGTGACTTGCCCACAGAGAGTGTAGAGCAGTATAATTTTTTCAATACAGGACCGGACAAAAACCCATTAAAGCCAGTTATATATCGAGTTATCAAACTGCTATGGTTAATGTTATCCAGCCTTTTATTGTCTTGCCAAACCCACATGATATAAAGACTTATAGCACATAAGATCGACATCAAGGTAAAAACTGCTATTTTACAGCCGAAACGTGCACTTAAACTAATCTTCTTAAGATCAAGATCAAGATTAATTTTTGTTGAGCAAGATTTGGAAATGCATCGTACTAGAAAAAGCCATATTCCCTCTATAACAACGATGATATACGGCAGCGTCTCTAGTTTAAAGAATGAAGGCCCAGAATCATCACAAACCAAATATAACTGTTCAGCCAAGTTTTTGATCAGTGAATTGTAAATCAACATTATTAATGCAAAGGACAAAAAAAGTGAATCGAGAAAGGCTGCCCAACAACATGATGTTACATTTTTTATACGTTCATATTGCATTTCATTCCAAAAATTTTTAAAGCCTTCAAATTCACTTCTTAAATCGGAAATGCTTTTCTCAATACCTTGGATATTAAATTTTGGGCTTGTCTTAATACTTCTAATACAATTTCTTTTGTTATTTTCTAGAGCTAATAAATAATGTTCTTTTTTAATGAATCTATAATTATTAATTAATTTTTTTAAATTTTCAAATTCACTGAAATACTCTCTCATCCCATTTATCAATCGATAATTTAAAACCATTTGATTGTCTTCAGCCTCTACCGTTCTTTCCCAAAAATTTTTAGTCTCATTGATTAATGTCGCGGCGTACTGCTTGCAAGTCTTTGCTAAATACATTGCTTCTTTTATACCACATTGAGGAAAAATATGCTTGGCTACTATATCGTTCGGGATTTCTATTGCTTGGTTATTGATATACATATATATTTTTTGCGTTGAAAAAACTTAATAATAAATCGTGAATTTTGTCTACCAAAAAAGGTAAAAAACAAATTTTGGACCTCAAAAAAATTTAAAAAAAAATCTTGCAACTCGTATTAAAAAAATGAATATTAAAAAAAATCCTGAAAAGGTTGATACAACATTAGTAGCTCAAACTTTAAGCGGACTCTCTAAATACGCTTAATCATCAACATAATCAAAGTTTTAATTCCGTCTGTTAAAAAAACGGATTTGTCTAAAGTCATTATTATTTTCAGAAATTTCGTGACTAATTTATTACGAATAAAACCAATAATAATGGCCTATCAACAGCACAGCAAAGAAACATAAATAAACCCATAAAATCGTAACTAAAAAATTAACACATAAATCAAAATCTAAAATTATTAAAAACTATGAATTCTGAAACAAACACCACTTATTTTCAAAAACAAATTGCTTTTGCACATGTTCTACAACAACATACAAATCAAATTCTTGAAATCAAAAATCCCGGCCATCAACTTGCCGTAACCAATCTACAGCTTCTGGCTGAAAGAATTTTTAAATACTTATCTGACAACCAATCCACCTTAGACCTCAAGGAACTTAAGGCTGTTTCAAGTCTTATTCTCAGGCATATTTCTGCTTACAATAGAATCAAATCCTTCGAACTTAAAATTCTTAAATTCTTTAAAGAAAATTTTCTTGAATTAAATCTTCAAGATCTCCAACTTGCCACCGTGAGTGTGGGTTCCACTCCAGGTGCGGCTCCCGAAACTACCACTGATAAAAATATCACACCATCAGATCGCTCTCTCATAGATGTTCCTCGCCCAGATGGGACTGCTCCTGAGAGTATTCTGCCTTCCACATATTCAAATATAGCCTCGCAAAATGCTAATCTTGTAAAAAGAAGTAATTGCCCACCCGAAAATATTGTTCTTAGGAACGACTCATCCGTCTTCTCCTATTCTTACCATAGCCCTATGGAAGCTAAAGATCTCATCGAAAAAATTAAAGGCACGTCTGTAGAAAATACGAAGCCTTTTTCTGCAAAAGAGCTTAGCTTTCTTTTAAATTCAAATGGCTCTAACCATTATCAATCGCAGTCCAGTTTCGCAAAAAAAACATTGGAATAAGTAAAGCTATTTTTGAGTGCTAAAAGTAGATTATTTTTCGCGGCTCTCTAATACCAAATCTATCTAAAACGGGGTTTTTTAAAGATCCAAACAATTCCAAATAAAAAACTAGCTGCAACAGTCATGGCTCCTGCTATTGAACAATTGAGAAATGTCGCTAAATGAAGTCCTAAAATTGCATAAAATACGCATAAGGCTATAGATATTTTTAAAATTGTTTTTAAATTATCTGAGAGTAACCTAGCTGTACATCCTGGGAATAAAAGCATGGCGACGACCAGGATGCTACCTACTGATCGAAAGGCACTTACCAGGACAATTGCTAAAATTAAAGTCAAACCATATTTAAATAAGGCTGGTCTAATTCCCATACATTTAGCCAATATGGGATCAAAAGTACTTACTAGAAGAGGGTTATAAAAAAATACCACAATGGCAAGAAGGCCAAAAAAAATTGAGCCCATTCGCATAATAGGATAGGGACCGAAATCTATGCCACCAATTACGACTGATTTCATTAGAGGTATAAAAGCCAATTCGCCGTAAAGTACGCAATCCGTATCAAGATCAATGTGATCTGCAAATAAAGTGATAATAACTATGCCTAGTGCAAAAAGGGACGTAAACACAATGCCAATTGCGGCATCCGGTTTTATCTTAGAATGCTTTTGTATAAATTCAATTAGAATTACGGTAAGCATAGCAGAAGCTAGGGCACCTAAGAAAAGGGGACTTAATTCGCGAGAATTAGCTATCAAAAAAGCTATGGCAATGCCTGGTAATAAGCTATGGCTAATTGCATCGCCTACGAGCGCCATTTTTCTAAGTATCATGTAATTACCTATGAGAGAGCAACCTGCAGCAACAAAAAAACCCATTAATAAAATAGGCCATGTATTTTCCCATTGGCTCGTCCAAGGTTCAATTAAAACAGTGTAGGCATTAAATGTTGGAATCATGGACATTTGTTTGGATCCTAAATCCTGGTCAATATGTGTTAAAAACCTCAGTTTTGGATAAAAAACTTTACTGCTGAGACGGGCTAAAAACAATCCTAATTTCAAAAAACTTCAATTTTTATAGTTTTTAAATGGAGTTCTTAAAAATTACTACTTAATTGACTTTATTCTTAAAAAATGTGATATTTATTCAAACTATATCTTTTAGTTTTTAAAATATCAAAAAATAAAAAATTATGAAAATAAATAAATATATTAAAATTATTTGTATGATGACCTTTATGGTTTTAGGATTGAATGGAATATTGGGTGCGGCGTTAGAAGAAACGGATAGAATGAAGAATGAATATATACGAACACACATTCCTGTTTTCGTAAATGGATTAGTCGGCTCAAAAAGTGTTGATACCTGCGGCACGAGTTATACAATGGACCCTGAAAATTGGGAGAGCACTGCAGAAACTGAAACTGGAGACGTTTGGCTGAACTTAGAAAATGCAGCAGAAAATAAGTATAATCTTTATGTTCATAGTAAAAAATTTTTAGGCTATAGCGATAGAGGCATTTCAGTAATTCAATTAAAAGCAAAATTTGAAGGTGCTTATGGCGAACGTAATTTTGGTGAGCCAATTCCTTTAAAGGCAGGCACCTATACAAGGGAAGCATTAATCGAGAATAATGTCGGCAGATATAGAGCAACTGTAGAGGTTTCAGAAGGAACCATGGATATTGGAATAGAACAATCGGGTGCTACGCGTTGGACTGCCACATATAAGCCAGAAAAGGTATTTTTTGTGCAAATAAAAGATCTTCAGATGATTGGTAGTTGTAGCATCTTTACTGGATTCAAAGAATTAAAATAAGTTAAATCTGATATAATTAGCTATCTTGCAAAGACTGTCATGATAATCTATGGCAGTTTTGCAAGTTTATTATTATTTTGCAAGTTTATTATTACTCTATTTATTCGCAAAATTTACACCCTAATTGACTTTATTCCGAAAATATGCGATATTTATTTCAACTATATCTTTTAGTTTTAATAAAATGTTAAAAAAAGAAAAATTATGAAAATAAATAAATATATTAAAATTATTTATATGATGACCTTTATGGTTTCTGGATTAAATGGCCTATTGGGGACAGACGAAACGGATAGGAATCAATATATGCAAACACACATTCCTGTTTTCGTACATCTTTTAAAAAGTCTTGTAAGCCCTTCAAGTGTTGACACCTGTGGCAACTCGGATGTTAATTTGCCTGAAATTGGGTTCATGAGTCCGAAATTAGAAAATCCAGCAGAAAATAAGTATCATCTTTATAATTATGATGTTTCGAAAAATACATTTTTAGGCTATAGCAAAGAAGGCATTTCAAAAATTCAATTAAAGTCAGAATTTGACGATGTTGTTGGAGTAAATAATTTTGGTGAGCCGATACCTTTAAAGAAGGGTATATATACTAGGGAAGCATTAATCGATAATAATGTCGGCAGATTTAGAGCAAATGTAGAGATTTCAGAAAGAACCTTGAATATTGGAATAGCTCGTTCGGGTCATGGGATTTTGGAGACCAAATATAAGCCAGAAAAGGTATTTTTTGTGGAAATAAAAGACCTTAAGAAGGTTGGCAATTGTGGCAATCAATAAACTATATTAGATTTGATTAGCAATCTTGCAAAAACTGACATTATGATCAATGGCAGTTTTGCAAGAGGGTTTCTTCATTAAAATTCGCTCTATTTTCTAGAAAAAAAGATCGTCAAATGTTTTTGAACCAGCGAAAATAAGGCTAGACTTTATTTATAACCCCTATTCTTATACCTCAATATGTTTTCTGAAGATTTCGATCAGCGGATAGTTAGCCAAGGAAAATATTTCTTTGAACAAATTAGAGATGAAAAACCAACTCTCTTCAATACAAAGAAATGGATTGGTCGTACAATGGCTTGGGTGATGAGCAATGATGATTTTAAAACTCAACTATTTTCCTTTATTAGCGTTTTTCCATCACTCCAAACAAGCCAAGCCTTAATGCAACATTTGCGTGAGTATTTTTTGGCAAAGCCGGATAATTTACCTCCTATTTTAAGGCATCTGATGAAACTGGGAACTCGCGGAGGATTGCTTGGAAACAAAGTTCTTCAAAAATTGATAGCATTCAATATCAAGACAATTGGAAAGCAATTTATAATTGGCGAAACAACTTTTCGTGCTATGCTAACACTAGAAAATCTGCGAGAAAAGGGCTATGCTTTTACCGTTGCCGCTCTAGGTGAAAAAACATTGACCAAGGAAGAGGAAATCCACTATCAGCAAACTTATCTGCAGCTTCTCAATGATATGGAACATCACAAATATGAATGGACTGCCTTTCCTATGACTGGCATTTCTCTTAATTATGTACAAGACTGGGGCAGCGCACCTATAATGCAAATATCGATAAAATTATCTGGGCTTTTTTCAAAAATTAATGTGATGGATTTTGAAAATTCTGTACAAGAAATCCTAGAACGCTTAAAACCCATCTACAGAAAAGTTATTCAATTGGAAGGAACTTTGACTATTGATATGGAAATGTATCAATTAAAAAATATCACCCTTGAAGTCTTTCGGCGTTTGCGCAGCGATGCTGAATTTAAAGACTACCCTCATTTAGGCATTGTTCTACAGGCCTATTTAAAAGAAACATCAGAGGATCTAAGCAAATTAATAGATTGGGGGAAATTGAATCATTTGCCTTTTGAAATCCGTTTAGTCAAAGGTGCCTATTGGGATTATGAGAGGATTCTTGCCGAGCAAAAGGGTTGGGAATCCCCAGTATGGCTTCAGAAAGCACAAACCGATATGGCCTTTGAAACCTTAGCTCGGGAAATTCTCAACAATTCTAATCTTTGTTATTTTGCATGCGGTTCTCATAACATTCGTTCGATTGCTTCTGTATGGGAAACTGCAAAAGAATTGGGTGTTCCATCATCGCGCTATGAATTTCAGCTTTTATACGGTATGGCAGAACCTATTTCAAAAGCTATTAAGGAAGCCGGTGGCCATGTGCGGTTTTATTGTCCTTATGGGAAAATTGTTGCAGGTATGGGATATCTTATTCGTCGGCTGATAGAAAATACATCCAATGAATCATTTCTACGCCATAGTTTTGTCGAAAATTTAGATACAGAGGTACTTTTACAAAACCCCCAAAAATTATTAAAACAAGTATAATTATGAGCACTTATGATAAGGAACTTAAGCTAAAGTTATTTTATAATGAACCCAGTGCTGATTTCACAAAGGAAAGTACGAGACGTCATTTCAAAGATGCTATAAAGGAGGTTCGTTCGCAATTGGGTAAAACCTATCCTCTTTTTATTAATGGAAATGATATACTTACATCAAAGACATTAAAAAGCATCAATCCTAATGATATAAATGAATTAATTGGAAATGTATGTGTAGCGGAGCGACATCATGCAGGGGATGCTGTTTCTTCTGCAAAAGAAGCATTTGCTTCATGGAGGAAGACAAAGCCTATCGATCGTGCTAGATTTTTATTGAAAGCAGCGGAAGTCATGCGTAGTCGGATATACGAATTCGCTGCATGGCAAATTTTAGAAACCGGTAAGCAATGGGATCAGGCGTATAGCGATGTTGCGGAAGCTATTGACTTTCTTGAATATTATGCCAGAGAAATTTTAAAAATAGGCAAGCCCATCCATTTAAGAAGTGTTGCTGGGGAGACCAATTGGTATTTGCATGAACCAAGGGGGGTGGCTGTAGTGATTGCTCCTTGGAATTTTCCGTTAGCTATTAGTGTTGGTATGATATCTGCTGCAATGGTTACTGGAAATACTATTGTTTATAAGCCTTCGGAATCCTCTTCTGTTGTCGGACATTTGCTTGTGAGTGTTTTTCAAGAAATTGGTTTGCCTGCAGGTGTATTTAATTTCTTGCCTGGGTATGGGCAGGAAGTAGGAGAATACCTTGTTACCAATCCTTTAGTGAGTTTAATTGTATTTACTGGTTCACTACAGGTTGGGTTAAGAATTTTGGAAGAAGCCGCTAAGGTTCATCCACATCAGGAGCAGATTAAAAAAGTTATCTGCGAAATGGGAGGCAAAAATGCAATAATTATTGATTCCGATGCCGACCTGGATGCAGCGATTCCAGCAATCATAGCTTCAGCTTTTGGTTATCAAGGGCAGAAGTGTTCGGCATGCTCGCGACTCATTGTGCTTGAGGAAATTTATGAAAGAATTGTTGGTCGCTTGATTCAAGCTGCTTCTGAATTAAAGATGGGGCCTTCAGAGGACCCGGCCTATGATTTGGGTGCAGTCATTAATTTAGAAGCAAAGGAAAAAATTCTTAAATACCAGGATCTTGCAGTTCAGGAAGGGACGATACTCTTTAAAGGTACCATCCCATCAATTGACGGTTTCTACGTCCCCCTCATGATAGTAGGCGATGTGGACCCTGGGAAAACAATTGCGCAGGAAGAAGTCTTTGGTCCATTGTTATGTATTATGAAAGCAAAAGATTTTGATCAAGCCATTGAATGGGCCAATTCAACCGCCTATGCTCTCACCGGGGGCATATTTTCTAGAAGTCCTAAAAACTTAGAACGTGCAAAGCATGAACTGCATGTAGGAAATTTATATTTAAACCGTGCAATTACCGGAGCGAATGTAGAGCGTCAACCTTTCGGAGGTGCCTATATGTCTGGTACAGGCACTAAGGCAGGGGGTCATGATTACCTATTAAATTTTATGTATCCGAGGGTGATAACTGAAAATAGCTCAAGACAAGAATTTTCAACAGAAAAATCTTAAATGTTAGAAAAAAAATATTAATTTTCTTCTTGGTCAAACGCTTTTATAGATACCATCAATAAACTGATATCCGGGGGATTGATCCCACTAATTCTGCTAGCTTGTCCAACTGTCTCGGGTTTGATGAGTTGAAGCTTTTCTCTGCTTTCATTACGTAGGCCTTTTACGGCAGTTTGATAGTCAAAATTTTTAGGAATACGAATCTTATCTAAATGCCGCATGCGTTCCATAGACCGCATTTCTCGATCTAAATAACCTTTATAGCGCACTTGATAACTGATTTCAGTCCGGGCAGTTTGATGCAAGTTTTGAAACTCTACTGGGAACGCTGAGTCATCTCCTATTTGGGTACGGCGTATATTTTCAGCCCAGGTGCCTCCTTTTGTCTTTTCTGTCTCTAAGCGTAGAGTCCAAGAATTGATAATGTCTGCTTTTTTCTTAATTTTTTGTAAACGATCTTGCGGAACCAACTGATGCTTCTCAATGTGATGCATCAGGCGAATTTCAGCGCTGCTATGATTGAGCAATAGGCGATGTTCGGCACGGCTGGTGAACATTCGGTAAGGCTCCAGTGTTCCTTTAGTGACGAGATCATCAATTAGAACTCCTAGGTAAGCTTCATGACGGCTGAGTATTAGGGGAGGTTGTTGCCTTACTTTTTGTACGGCATTGATACCCGCTATAAGACCTTGGCCGGCGGCTTCAGCATATCCCGTTGTACCGTTGATCTGTCCGGCAAAAAAAAGATTTTCTACTTTTTTTGATTCTAAAGATGGAAATAGTTGCTGAGGTGGCGCAAAATCATACTCTACAGCATAGGCAGGGCGGGTGATAATGGCATTCTCGAGCCCTGTAATTGTTTTAAGTCCACTAAGCTGGATTTCAAAGGGTAAACTCGTCGAAAATCCATTGATATACCATTCGTCGGTGTTTCTACCTTCCGGTTCCAAGAATATTCGATGCGTTGGTTTATCTGAAAAACGAACAAACTTGTCTTCAATGCTTGGACAGTAACGTGGACCTTTGCTCTTGATTTCTCCTGAATACATCGGGGAGAGATGGACATTTTTATTGATTATCTCTGCAGTTTTTTCAGTGGTATCTGTCACCCAACAAGAGATTTGGTTGCTTCCTGGTAGCCAGCCTAATTTATGTTGGCCTTTTTGTTCCACGTGGAACAAATCTTCAGCACCGCGTGTATCATAGAAACCGAAGAAGACAGGATTGCAGTCTCCAGGTTGTTCCTCGCACTTATTAAAATTAATGCTCGAGCCCAAGATGCGTGGTGGTGTTCCCGTTTTAAGACGCTCTAGTTCGATTCCAGCATTCAAGAAGCTTTGCGACAATGTTTTTGCACTAAAGTCTCCTATTCTTCCGCCCTCATTCTTATTTTGTCCAATATGCATTAGGCCTCGTAAAAAAGTGCCAGTAGTTACAATAACAGTTTTTCCATAAAAGGTCAGGTTGAGGTTTGTTTCAACTCCGATGACTTTTCCGTTTTCATAAACCAACCCAGTGACCATCGTTTGAAAAACGGTGATATGGGGGTGAAGTTCCAGGACATGCTTCATTCGAAACTGATAGATTTTTTTATCGCATTGTACTCGAGGAGCCTGTACTGCGGGTCCTTTTGATTCATTTAAAAGTTTAAATTGTATCCCTGAAACGTCGGCATTTATACCCATCTCGCCCCCCAGTGCATCGATTTCTCTTACTATATGCCCTTTTGCCTGTCCACCAATTGCTGGGTTGCAACTCATTTGTGCAATAGTATCGATATTACCACTTAATAAAAGTACTTGGGCTCCCATTCTGCCGGCCGCTAGTGCAGCTTCGCATCCCGCATGACCTGCACCACATACGATCACATCATAAGGGCATTCTTTTTTTAATTTTATTTCCTTGTTCATTTTCCTATACAAAATGTGCTAAAAAGTTTATCTAGAATGGCTTCATTATCCACTTCGCCGATGATTTCCTGTAATGCTTTTAAGGCTTCTCGTAGTTCGCTGGCAATAATTTCTCCTGGAATATTTTGTGTTAATGCATCGATCGAATGCATTAGATATCCCTTTGCAAGTTTCAGTGCGCAAGCATGTCTTGCATTGATCATTAAATTATCGGTTTGCATTTTAACAATATTCGATTGAAACATTGCCATGATGCACTTTCGGAATTCTTGAATGCCCACATTTGTTTTTAGGGAAATTTTGCACCAGTTATAATTTACTAGAAACTCTGCATTCTTGGTAAATTGCGGCAAATCTACTTTGTTTTCGAGAATCAACGTGTTTTCTTTTTTCAAATATTCGAGTATTTCTTGGGAAAGAATCGGATAGGGGACTGAACTATCTATTACCAGAATATAAAAATCAGCCTCTTTGATTTTTGTAATTGTTTTTAGAATACCTAATTGTTCTATTGCGTTATTCGTTTCATGGATTCCCGCTGTATCCATTATTCTTATGCTGAACGGCCCTATCATGATTTGTTCCGAAATAAAATCTCTGGTAGTCCCTGGCTCTGGGCTTACTATAGCTCTTTCTTCGCCCACAAGAACATTGAGTAAACTACTTTTCCCTGCATTAGGTGCTCCTATGATTACTGTCTTGATGCCGTTTTGTAAGAGAGACTTGTAGTTGCTCGTAATAATTAATTCTTCAAAGTTCGCAATCAGTTCAAGGAGTCGATTTTGAATATCCTGCAACTGCTCTGCTGGAAGATCTTCTTCTGGGAAGTCAATATAGGCCTCAATCTCAGCAATGATTTGTAATAGTTTATCGGAAAACGCATTTATCCTTTCTCCCAATGCTCCTGATAATTGTTTTTGCGCAACATTTAAAGCATTCTCACTGCGCGCTGTGATGATATCGCATACGGCTTCAGCCTGGGAAAGATCCATTTTCCCATTCAAAAATGCAGTGCGAGTAAATTCCCCTTCCAAGGCAAGGCGACATCCGCGTTTGATCAGGTCTTCCGAAATTTTTTGTACAATTAAAGGATTCCCATGACAACATACCTCCAAAAGCGATTCCCCCGTATACGAGCTTTTTTCCGGATAGTAGGTGTATAAAATTTGATCTACGGTCTTACCACTTAAATCATAATAATAAGCTAAGGTAGCTCTTCGAGGTTCACTGCTATTGTCTTTAAATGCATTTTGTGCAATATCTAGGCATAAAGGTCCACTCACTCTGACCATCGCAATGGCAGATTCTCCTTCGGGCGTTGCAGGCGCCATTATCGTTTCACCTAGTGGCATTCTTGTAAATAATATTAATAAGAAGTTTGCTCGATCAGAATGTCATTATCTGGCATAAATTCAAGCGATCTTTGTTCATTTTAGCATGAAATTTGGTATAAGACTATTTATGATCTTAAAGTCTATAGAGAATTCGGTTTGAATCAAGCTTTACTTTACTTCAATGCCAATTATCCCATCTGCAAAAATAGCCGTCAACTCTCTCTTTTTCACAAGGTTTTCTTTCCGTGTTACATATTTTCCTTCCTCGTCTTGAAGAAGAACAAATCCTCGTTTCAATACAGTTTCTATCCTGTTATTTGATAAACGCTTTTCAAGTTGCTCTAATTTCATTCGGATCAATTTAATTGGAGCTTCAGGAGATTTTGTAAGTAATCGTGTATGAAGTTTATTTAACTGCATTTTCTTCGAATAGAGATAAGTTTGCATAATGTTGATCATGTGATTTGTCGTATCATCCAATCGTAAACTTAAATTATTTACATAACTTTTTGGTGAGCAAGCTTTTAGGCGATGTGCTAATTTTTCTAATTTATGGCCATAATTTTCAACAATTATTTTTGCATATTTTCTGAGGCCTAGGGTTAGTCGCTGCAATTGATCTTGAAATTTCAAATAATGACTTGAAATTATTTCTGCTGCTGCTGAGGGGGTTTCTGCACGGAGGTCTGCCGCAAAATCGGTCAATGTAAAGTCTATTTCATGCCCAATGCCGGAAATTATCGGAATGCTACAGGCTGCAACGGCTCGTACAAGAGCCTCTTCATTAAATGGCCACAAATCTTCAAGACTTCCTCCGCCGCGGCAGATTACCAATAAGTCAAAAATCGCCATTTTTTCTGCCTTTAGAATCTGCTTTATCAATTCTCCAGAGGCTTCTTTGCCTTGAACTTTTGCAGGTAGAAGCACTAAATGACCTTGCCAATGGCGTCGCCTGAGTATGCTCACAAAATCTCGTATTACCGCACCTGTAGGCGACGTGATTATTCCAATTATTTTAGGGAGTAGAGGAATACTTTTCTTAGTAGAAGGATCAAAAAGACCTTCGGTTGCAAGTCTTTGCTTGAGCTCTTCAAATGCTATTTGCAATTGACCCTGCCCATCGTTAAGTAAAATAGCTACAAGTACTTGATAATTTCCGCGCGGTTCATAAACACTGATTTCCCCATAAGCCAAAACTTGCTGGCCTTCTTTAATCTCGATGGTTTGTCTAATCGCATTTCCTCTAAACATGACACAGGCAATCTGGCTCATTGCATCCTTAAGTGTAAAATAAATATGTCCACTGGATTGCCTTTTGAGATTGGAGATTTCCCCTCGAATCCAACATGGCGCAATCTCTGTTTCTAGGAGCAATTTTATTTCTTTATTCAATTCTGATACTGATAATACACTTTCTTTCATATACTATGGATCTGCTTTTAGTAGGATTTGGATTTTAGAATGTGCCTAATAATTTTGATTAGCAAAACCAATACTATAACTCCTACACAAACTAAAATAATGGATTGTGTACTTTCCCCAACAACTGTCCTTGTAGGTAGTATAAAAAATGTAGCCCAAAATATTTCTACCGGTAGGGTAATTAATGAATAACGCATAAATGGCATTCCCGCAAGTCCGAGTAAATAGCTCTGCGCTGCAAGCGGCAATCCTGGCATTAGTCGTACTGCAAATATAGTTATAGTGTAATCTTTGGCTGGAATTCGAATGAGCTTATGCCCTCGTTTATGGAGCAGTTTTATTATCCATTCCTTCATAAATGAATTTGCGAGCCAATAACATAACGATGTATTGATCATAACCCCAATGACAGAATAGATCACTCCTAAAGTCAAACCATAGGCAAATCCTCCTATAATATAGAGAAAACTTACAGGTAATCCTACTGTAGGTAATATTGCAATCGCTAATACCAAAAATATGGGATTGATGCGTCCTAGTTCTTCTGCTTTAGTTCGAGCCAAGACCAAAATTTCTATAATTTCTCTGCGATATATCCATATTAAGGGCGCCAAGATAATGAGTACTAAAATGATCAAAGCGATTAGATATTTGTACCAAGTCTTCATATATAGTTTTCAGTTAATTGATAAAAGAATTACGCATCAATATGTAAAATATGCCTATCACCCTCTTAATTGCAAGGCAATCAATTCAATTTTATTTTTTAATCCAAGGTTTTTTGATATTAACTATTATATTTGATAGAGTTTTTATTATTATTAATTTAATTATATTTTATTTATTTCATTGACATTTTTTTATAATTTAGTTATCTTAATAAGATTAATATTAAAAATTACAAAAGTAAATCATATGAAGCACCTAAATTAGGCGCAATCAATAATAAGTATAATCATAATCGAAAAAATATTGAAGGAACATTTTTTTGGAATTATAAAACACGTTCTATCGAAGTTATTTCAAAAGATACACATTCTAAAGATATTCTTGATGTGAATTATCACTATGCATCGAATCCTTTTCAAGCCGAACGTATTAGAAGTTTTCTAATTGGTCGTCTACAAGATAAACTCGATCAAAGCAATTATGCCGAGCTTATGGAACAATTTAATAAACTTTCTTTTGAAGATAAGTTGAATGTTATCACAGCACTCTGTGTTCATGAAAAACTCGTATGTACGGAGGATCAACACATCCCTAATATTATTTCTATCATGATTTATGATATTTTGTCAGAGGAAATTCGCTCCGCCTTCTCCTTTGCCGTATTTTCACATAATCCCATATCACAAGAGGGGCAGACGCATTATCCTCAAGGAGATCAGATATGTTGGAGAGCTTTACTGCACGGTTTAGAATATGTTTTTTTCCCGAATTCTTTTGAAGCCCAAAGTAATGTGAGACTTTTATTAAGCTTACTTGCAGGGCAAAAAACCTGTCAAGGGAAATTGATTGATCAACGTATTTGCCAACAGTTCCATACTACTTTCTTTACAGGAGAAAAAAGCTTTTTGAGAAGCGAGTTTCGGGGAAACGTGAATTTCAGCGATGCTCAATCTCCGAATAATGTCGTCTAATTTCTGTAATATCAAATCTCATTCTTAAATGAACAAAGGTCGCTTGAATTCTGTCATTATCTGGCATAAATTCAAGCGACCTTTGTTCATTTTAAATTGGAAATTGGTATTAAAAAGCATTTTTTAAGATTTAAGCTAGGATTCTTTCATCCCAAGCTAAATCGCTTTACTCAAAATTTTTGCTCGATTTTACTATCCTAAACCAGCATATTGACTCTAACCTTTTATTACTTTAAAATAATGTCATTATTTACAGCAACCTTAATTATTGCAATTGCCTTAATTGCAAAAGGCTTAATATGGTTTAGTCTTCCTGAGCAGGTTGGCAGAACCTATACTTCAATGTTAAGAAGTCCCCTTGCATCTTATCTACTATTTGGATTGGCTAGCATTTGGGTCTTGTGGAACGTGGCTCATTTGGGAGAGGCTGATTTCGGAGAATATCGTATTTGGCTACTTCTCTTATTTGGTGCAGTAGCCATTGTAGCTTTTATTTCTTTAAAAGACTTCTTGGTTGTCAGAGCTTGGGCTATTCTAGCGCTTTTGATTGCAAAAGTTTTATTAGATGCCGCATATATGGAACCGGCCTTAGGACGGTTATTCTTGGTTGTATTTTCCTATATTATTATTATACTAGCCTTGTATTTCGCAGCTGTTCCTTACAAAATGAGGGACTTTACTAATTGGATATTTGCCAAAAAATCGCGTGTCAAACAATTTGCCTCAGGTTTCATCATCTATGGCTTATTCTTATTTGCCGCTTTATTTACTTATTGATTTAAATGACCGAAGTGCCTATTGATCAAGCATTGATTTTTATTGTTTCAGGCCCTGCAGGCAGTGGGAAAACGACGTTGTGTGAAAGGATGATTGCAGAGCTCTCTCCTAGAATTCAGAGAATTATTACTGCAACTACCCGTCCTCCTCGTCAAAACGAGATCAATGGCGTTGATTATTATTTTTTAAGCCATGAAGAATTTCAAGAAGCCGTTCAAAAAGAAAAATTTTATGAACACGCCAAAGTGCATTCTTATAATTATGGCATTTTGAAAGAAGAAATAAAAAATAAATTGGACCAAAATATCGATCTGCTCATCAATCTCGACGTCCAGGGGGCTGAAACACTTCGAAAGATCACTCAACTCGATCCAGAGCTTCATAAGCGCGTCATTTCTATTTTTATTATGCCTCCTACCGTTGATGTTTTAGAAAGTAGGTTACAAGGCCGCGGATTGGACAATCACGAGGAAATCGAAAGACGTCTTCAAGTAGCGCAAACTGAAGTTCAATACTGGACCTCTTATGATTACTGTATCCCTACTCAAACCAAAGAAGAAGATTTCGCCTGCCTACTCAGCCTCTACGTTGCAGAAAAACTTCGCGTTAGAGTTTAATAAAAATGCTTTCGCTTAATATTAGACTTCTTTTGAAACTGGATTCTGATAAAGTTTCAAGAATAGTATCTGATTTAAAATATTAAAATGAGATTAAGAAGAATTAAATATACCTTGTATAGCTTAATAATTATTTTAATATCGTCTATGATTATTAATAATTGCCAAGCGAAGCCTAAGAGATTCGAAAAAGAGATCCCAAAAATATCTTTTGTATTTTTAAGGCATGGAACCACTGATTGGGCAATAGAGAAAACTAGTGACGGATTTGTAGATTATGGTCTTAATGCACAAGGTAGAGCCGAATCACTAGCTGCTGCTAGAATAATTAAAGCAAAATTCAGTAATCCTGTATTTTATTGCAGTATCCTAGCTAGAACTATGGAAACATGTACTATTGTTGGTAATTTTATCCAATCAAATAATATTCATCTTGTAGTAGATTTAAGGGGTAGAGAATTTGGTGATGTAAAAAGTATATTTTCTAAGTTAGTTCGGTTAAGCAAGGAAAAAAAATTTGAAGAAATGGAAACCATTCTTCCTGCATCTGCTGAAAGTAAAGAAGAATTTGAATTTAGATGCCTTAATGCATTATTTGAAGTATTAAATAAGCATCGAGAAAGATGTCAAACAATTATTATTGTATCTCATGATGAAGTTTTTAGGTGTTTTACGCAACATTTAATCAATAAAACTTTTCCGATGAAAAAAGGTGGCATCAAATTATTTAAATATGATTACGGTCATTGGTTCATTCAAGATATTGAAAATTCTAAATCAGAAGCTCACTTTGAACTAACTCAATGTGATAATAGACCGCAGGAGCAAGAAGCTGTTATGCGCCGATTGGTGATTAATTGTTTGAAATAAGGTCTTGGACTTAGAAAACAATTATATAGGTTTTAATAGATAACTAACTATCAATTCCAATTTAAAAATGAAATTTGGTATAAGAATAAGCAACAAGATCGCTAAGCATTATTAACCATAAAATTTGTACACTTCTATGACGCTAATGCTCAGATTGAGAATATTTTATCAAAAACATTGCTCATCGCGTCCGTATTTTATGGCATTTGGGGTATCTGGGTTTAAATTGATGTCTGAGCCATAATAAGCCCATAAAAAAACATGTGCATTATTTGGAGCTCCTGAGATTGTGAAGGTCGAATGTAAAATTTCGAGTGCACTAACTTTATTTAAATCAGAATTTTTCGACAGAGTAATTGTCGATTTCTCTGTTATACTTTGGAAATCAATGCTTTTTATGCTCGAATTTTCTGAAAATGTGACCTCTGATCTAGTTATGTAATGATCTACTTCACCCGTCTCAATCTCCTTTGACCCTTCGGCTTCATAAGAAGAAAAACTTGTTTCAAAAACAACTTCACATAGTTTGGGATTTTTGGAAATAGTAACTCTTGACTCCTCAATCGTTCCTACAGTGATTTTATTTAAGGCAAAATTTTCCGACAAAGTAACTATCGATTTATTAATTTCTTTTAAATAAAACTCTTTCAATTTTGGTTTTTTTGAAAACACAATTTCGCAGTCATATACGCATCCGCAAGTAAACGTGCGTAAATTCTCAAACCCTGAGTTTAAGGTAAGCGGAAAATTAATATCTCCAAAACTAAGGGAAACTAACGCTGAGCAGTTTTCCTTCATTGAATCCAATAGATTTTGTACATAGGGACCAGTCTTAAGTGTAATGTCCGTAAAGCTAATAACTTCAATACGCTTTGCCAAATCTTCATGGTGAAGATTTTTTATAAAACCTTCTACATCCACATTTTCCGATTCATTAGATAAGTTAAATTTCATATGTAACGGTAATTCAGTACTTCTTGCAAATAGCACCTTCGGATTCTTTAGATCAAACAATATTTCAGGCGTTAGCACAATACGCTTTCTGAAGCTCACATATGCTGTGTTTAAAAATTTATTTACAAATTGTAAACCTGCACCTTCGTACCCTTTTTCGTCTTTTTTTAAGTTGTTTAATATGACATATACAATATCTCTTGTTTTAAATGCATTTTCAGTAGATATTATAGTTTCATATTTACATTCTATTGCTCCTGTCTTTATATTCATATAATTATAATATACTATTAATAAAGAAAGTAAAGTAAAGTAAAAAATTAGATCGTGAGTAAAGAATCTAATTTTTCAAAAAATGGATCTCTTTTTTCGTCTATTTCCACATAGGTGAAAGTTTTTTTATAACGAAACCCCACTAACCGGTTGTTGAGCAAGAACTAATCCCTCTTCATGCGCAAATGCACTAACCATATGTAAGGCCTTTTGTTTTTCCGATGAGCTTCTGCGAGCTAATTTGCCATCGATAGCAATTCCTTTTTACTACGAGACTGAAAGTCCTTGATCCATTCCACAAAGCATCTTGAAAAGGTATTTGGACAAATAAGCTGAAATACTCGACTAAATGTATCTTCTGATGCAATTCCATTTTCAAATGGATAAAATTTACGAAGAAAATCTCATTTCTTTTCACCATAAAATTTCATATCATCAAAACCTTCGCCACCGCTTATAATGCAGCACAAAGCCACAAGAAGAATTTCTTCCAATGGATAAAGCTTTTTTGCAATAAATAAAAAATTTGCTTAATATGCCTTATTCATAAGCCAATCTAGATGTGCTTTCACTGCCGGCCATTCATTTGATATAATACTATAAACACAAGTATCCCTTGATGTACCATTTGGCAGCTTCATATGGTTTCTTAATACTCCATCTAGCTTTGCCCCGATACGTTCAATTGCTTGGCGACTCTGTCGATTTAAAAAATGTGCACGCAATTCTACTGCGATACAGTGCAGTGTTTCAAAGGCATGCGTCAACATTAATGCTTTACACTCCGTATTTAATCCCTTTCTTTGCATATTTTTGCGATACCACGTCCCTCCAATCTCTACTCGCTTATGTTCAGGGTCTGCATTCATAAAAGTGGTCATTCCCACAACTTTTGTAGTTTCATTACTAAATACTGTAAAAGGTAACATAAGACCTCTTGCTTGCAATTGAAGCTTTTCCTCAATTGCTTCGCGAATCTTATTGGCTTCAGGAATCTGGGTATACCAATAATCGGATAAATTATCTTCTTCAATGCATTGAGCAAGTTCGTCAGAATGTTCGTAATTTAATGGAACCAACCGGCAGTGATTGCCTTGTAATGTAATAGGTTCAAGCCAGCTCATTTTTATTTGCTTGGATTACGCTGCCGCTTCTTTGTCCTCGATTTCCGTTAATGCAAGCGCAGATCCTCCTGTAACTTCTGCTTTTTCATAAATTGCTTTAGTGATTGCTTCTACTATGGCCGGATTATCAGCAAGATACTGTTTCGCGGCTTCACGTCCTTGTCCAATGAGATTCCCCTCGTAGGAAATCCAAGCGCCCTTCTTTTCCAAAAGCTTAAGCTCTAAGGCAAGATCTAATACCGATCCCGTTTTGGAAATGCCCTCATTATACATGATATCAAATTCGCATTCAGTAAAGGGCGGAGCTACTTTATTTTTAATAACTTTAACACGGGTACGGTTTCCTGTGATCCTTCCTGAGGTTTCTTTAATTGCCCCAATCCGCCGAATATCAATCCGTACGGAAGCAAAAAACTTTAATGCACGTCCTCCGGGCGTTGTCTCCGGGCTTCCAAACATGACTCCAATCTTCTCCCGTATTTGATTAGTGAAAATGCAAATACAATTGGTTTTATGTATGGCAGCAGTAAGGCGACGCATCGCTTGGCTCATCATTCGCGCTTGAAGACCCACCGTCGTATCACCCATCTGCCCTGCCAGTTCCACTTTCGAAACAAGGGCGGCCACGGAATCAATAACAATGATATCAATTGATCCTGAACGTATCAAGGTCTCCGCGATATTGAGTGCATCTTCTCCACTTTCTGGCTGCGAGATCATCAGATTATCAACGTCCACACCCACCAATTTTGCATAACGCGGATCTAATGCATGCTCTACATCTATAAATACTGCGTTACCTCCTGCTTTCTGCGCCTCAGCTATAACACTTAAACACAAGGTTGTTTTTCCAGAAGACTCTGGCCCGAAAATTTCACAAATACGCCCCCTGGGAAGACCCCCAACCCCTAAGGCTAGATCCAATGTTATGGAGCCCGTTGAAATCACCGAAAAATTCATCTTTGCTGCATCTCCCATTCTCATCAATGAACCCTCTCCAAATTGTTTATTGATAGTCGAAATCGCTAAATTTAACGCCTCATTGTAAGAAGACTCCGTCGTCGTACTTACTTTTTTACTTATTTTTGTTGATTTTTGCTCGCTCATTTTAAAGATCTTCTAAGATAGATTGAATATTTTTGTACATTCTGCATTATGAAAATTAATAATGAATTTCCAATAAGGCAATGAAAATCCGTTCACCTAATAATCTTTAATTAAAATAATAAACGATATGCATTTCAAAATCAAAATTATGAATTTCAATTCCGTATCCCAGCTTACTGCTGGAATCCATAGCACACCCTGGGGTACTTGTTTAATCACGCAATGCGAAGAAGCGCTTTGTGGACTCGTTTTTTGCAATCATGACAAACGAAGTGTTCTGCAGTCGCTGGGTTCTTCTTGGCCACAGGCTCAAATTTGCTACAGTGAATCAGAAACAAAATCCTGGGCGACACTAGCCATTCAATCCCTGAGCGAAAAAATTAAAACTGATAAAGCGGAAACCCTTGCATTCATCGGTACTCCATTTCAAATAAGTGTATGGAATGCCTTGCTGGAGCTGGAGATTGGAGAAGTCTGCACTTATCAGGACATTGCAATAAGGATTGGCCATCCTAAGGCTATCCGAGCGGTCGGAAATGCTGTTGGGAAAAATCCAATTTCCTTGCTTGTTCCCTGTCACCGTGTCTTACGTAAAAATGGAGATATCGGAGGTTACGCCTGGGGAATAGATCGCAAAAGACTTTTATTGGACTATGAAAAAAATTCTACCAAAACGAAATTAAACGTAGCTTAAACCAATTGCGACAAAAATGCAGTCATCGGTATTATCTTCGGCTTTTTTAGGTTCCTAAAGTCGACATCTACATAATCTAAATCATATGCAAGTTGGAATGCATGCTCTGCGCCAATTTGTTCTTGAAAATATTTTAGATTTGGACTGAGTGGGTCCTTGGAACTACTTTTTACTTCAACAATAAATGCGTTTCATTTTGACCAATTTGCAGTCCATTGCATAAAAGTCATGACTAATATGCAATGGACTGCAAATTGGTCAAATAATCTCTATGATTTTTTCGAAGTCTAGTTTGAAATAATCATGATTTTTCCAAACTAGACTTCGAAAAAATCATAGAAACTAAATTCAATAAAGCACTTAATCATCAAATAAGTTGCGATAAAAATGTGCTTATTGGCAGTATCTTAGGAGACTTAAGCTCTCTAAAATCATAATCCAGATATTCCATATCATAGGCTATTTGAAATGCATAAGGTGCTTTAATTTGTTTTTGGAAATACTTTAAATTTGGATTTAACGAGTCTTTTTGGCTAGTTTTTACCTCAATTAAAATCCAAGGTTTATTTTCCTTTGTCATTAAAAAATCCACTTCTTTTTTCTGCGTGTCTCTTAAGTAATAAAGATCATAATTTCCTAGTCCAGTATCCATCCAAAAATTCACAGCCTTTAATAAATGGGAAGCCACAAAATTTTCTACTTTATTCCCCTGATCTTCGATAGAAGACCAATCCCAAAGATAAATCTTAGGTTCTTTAATAAGACTTCGTGTAACATTTTTATGCCATGGCTTTACTTTAAAACAAAAATACAAGTTTTCTAAAATGCTTATCCATTTTCGAATTGTCACATCGGAAACTCTCGTTTTCTTAGCAAGATTACTATAATTTAACAATTCTCCAGCTTGATGCTTTATTAATGATGAGAGAACTTCCATTAAGTCAATTTCATAGACTTTAGATAAATCTTGAATATCTTCGTTAAAAAGCTGTTGTTGACGTAATATTTGCCATTGTCTAAAAAATCGTTTGTCCTGTTTAATAAAAGGTTCAGGAAAACCCCCAAATTCAAATAATGCCTCCATTGTAGAAGGATCAATTTTTTTTGGTGACCTGATATAAAAGTCCTCAACAGTAGGGGATACAATTTCTGCTACCGAAAATGGATGTATCCTGTATAAAAAGTATCTTCCCATTAAACTGTCTTGACCTTTCTTATATATATTCAATCGCGCGCTGCCAGTAACTAAGGTATTAACCGTATCCTTATACTGATCAAAAATCCCTTTCAAAAAATTCTTCCAATTCTTAAATTTATGCACTTCATCTAATGCTAAAATTGGCTTTGCCATTCCTGGAACGGATTTTGCTGAAAACTCTGTTAAAATTCCTCCTAGTCCTTCCACTATTTGTTCCCTATCTTTTAAAATATCCCAATTCAAATATTTGAAAAAGCTTGTCCATTCTTTTGCTTCTAGGGCCAAAGTAGTTTTTCCTGATCGACGTGGCCCCGATAAAAAAAGCATTTGATCATAAGACTTTAAATGTTTTTTTAAAACTGATTCATAAATTCGTTTCATTTCATATATACTTACTTGATATTTTCGAATAAGACTTCGAAAATATCAAGATTATTTCAAACTAGACTTCGGAAAAATCAAAGATATTATTTTTGAATGCAAAATATGGGCATTCGTTCATTTTAATAAGCTCTCTAAAAAAATTGTATATTTTTATACCATCCCCATTTCTTTAGCAGTTTTTTAAAGAATATTTAGGATCTTCAAATATAACAGAACTTAAATCAAATTTCTTAGGGTCAAAATCATCATCCAACCATTCGTTACTTTCCTCATATTCCTCGTGACGTCTACAAAGAGCCTGATATATAACTCCAAATTATCTTGTCTAATTACCTTCCCGAAGGTATTCTTATAAAACATTAAATAAATAAAAAATAGAGTTTAATAAATGAAAGGAGTTTTTCAATGAAGTATATTTTTATAACAGGTGGAGTAGTATCTTCCTTAGGAAAAGGGTTAACTGCAGGTGCTTTAGGTGCCCTTCTTGAAGCTCGAGGTCTCAGTGTTTGCCTGCAGAAATTTGATCCCTATTTAAACGTCGATCCAGGTACTATGAATCCTTTTCAGCATGGCGAAGTCTATGTTCTTGATGATGGTGCTGAAACGGATCTCGATCTCGGTCATTACGAAAGGTTTACGAATTCCAAACTTTCTGCTTTCAATAGCGTTTCCTCTGGGCAAATTTATTGGTCGGTCCTAGAAAAAGAACGCCGTGGCGATTACTTAGGCAAAACCGTACAAGTCATTCCTCACGTGACTGATGAAATTAAAAATCGCATCACTAAGGCTGCGGAAGGCGTCGATGTTCTAATCACAGAACTCGGCGGTACCATTGGCGATATCGAAGGTCTACCTTTTTTAGAAGCTATACGCCAATTTGCCTTGGCAGTCGGAAAGCAAAATGTCTTATTTATTCACGTCACCTTACTCCCTTATCTCAAGGCTGCCAAGGAAATGAAGACCAAGCCTTCACAACAGAGCGTCGCAAAATTGCGCGAAATTGGTATTCAGCCCGATATTTTAGTTTGCAGAACTGAAGAGGCCATGACCCAAGAAATGCGCGAAAAATTAAGCATGTTTTGTAATGTACCGATTAAAGCAGTGATTGAAGAACGCGATGTCAAAACCTCCATTTACGAACTTCCGATCGATCTTCATAAAGAAGGTCTAGACCAACTAGTCGTCGACTTCCTACATCTCGATGGGAAAGATGCTGACATGAAGCCTTGGATCGAAGTCGTCAAACGACTTGAAGAGCCTAAATCTGAAGTCAATATCGGCTTCGTAGGCAAATATATCGAATTACAAGATGCCTATAAATCCGTATACGAAGCATTAACCCACGGTGGCATCGCCAACAACCTCAAAGTAAATAAAATACTGATAGATGCTGAAGATATCGAAGCTTATGGTGCGGAAAAATATTTAAAGGGATTGGATGGCATCATCGTTCCTGGCGGTTTTGGCAGCCGTGGAACTGAAGGCATGATCCTCGCGGCAAAATATGCGCGCGAAAAAGCAATCCCATATCTAGGCATTTGTCTTGGTATGCAAATTGCTGTCATCGAATTCGCTAGAAATGTTTTACATCTTCCGAATGCAACGAGTACGGAATTCGATCCCAATTGCGATAATCCAGTTATCGACATTATGATTGAACAAAAAGGTGTCACTCGAAAAGGCGGAACTATGCGATTAGGTGACTACGAATGCCAATTAATAAAAGGTTCCAGAGCCGCAGACGCCTATAGTGAACCGAGAATTCACGAACGCCATCGACATCGCTACGAATTCAATAACAAATATTCAGAAGACCTTGCCAAATATGGCTTACTTGTTGCAGGTTTTAATCCAGAACGTCAATTGATTGAAATTATGGAACTCAAGGATCATCCCTGGTTTGTCGGAGTTCAATTTCATCCAGAATTAAAATCGAAACCGCATCAGCCTCATCCCCTCTTCACTGCTTTTATTCAAGCTGCCTATTCCTATAAAAATAGGCCTGTCTTTGACTTGCGTTGTTGAACTGAGGCTTAAATTAAAACTTCAACAAGGATAATACACATGAAAATCTTCAATCCTAACAAACTCCTCTTGATTGCTGGTCCCTGCTCACTTGAAAATGAAAACATCTGCCGACTCGTAGCCAACCAATTAGCCACTTTGCGTGAAAAATTCAACGACCTAAATATCATTTTCAAAGGATCTTTCGACAAAGCCAATAGAACTTCCATCCACGGTCCACGTGGTCCCGGCATTGGGCAAGGCCTAAAATTGCTAAAAATGATAGCTCACGACTATCAGTTCCCCGTAACAACCGATGTTCATACCCCCGATCAAGCTCAGCAAATTGCAGAAGTCTGTGACATCTTGCAAATTCCAGCATTCTTATGCCGCCAAACAGACCTTCTCATTGCCGCTGCGCAAACCGGTAAAGCTGTAAATGTCAAAAAAGGACAGTTTCTCTCTCCTTTTGAAATGAAATTCATTGTCCAAAAACTCGAAGAAAGTAAAGCCATAGAAATCTTCCAAACCGAACGAGGAACAACATTTGGTTATCAAAATCTCGTAGTTGATATGCGATCCTTCCAAATTATGAAGGAAAACGGACATCCTACTATTTTTGATGCGACCCACAGTGTTCAACTTCCCGGAGCCGGAGGAGGAAAAAGTGGTGGGGAACGACAATATGTAAAACTCCTTGCCAAAGCTGCTTTAGCAGCTGGCGCTGATGGACTTTTTGTAGAAACTCACCCTGATCCGGAAAATGCTCTTTCCGATGGTCCTTCGCAAATACCCTTAAAAGAATTCACTCTTCTGATCGAAAACTGCTTGCAATGTTGGAAGCATGTAAAAGTCTAAAGCTATAGAGTATTTAAAGCACCGTCAAAAGTGCTTACTGTTATACCAAATCGCAGATCGTCGGGCTAGTAGTTATTTTTTAAAAAGAGTTGGGTGCAATTCAAACTTGTGGTAAACAAGATGATTGCACCCAGCAAAGGACTCTAAATTCTATGATCCTGTATGTTTATTTCTTTTCAAAAGGACGCGCATCAAAAAAGAGTTCAACGTCAATAATAAGATCGTCTTTGAAAGTCATAAGTGCTGCTGTACGAACAGTCCCAATCGGATCAGGATAATCTCCATCATAGACTAACGATAATTGATTGCCAAACTCAAATTCTGAGCGTATTGTAAGGTTCCTCAAGTAGGATATAAATCCTTTAATTGCGCCAAGAACTGCTTCTTTTCCTTTTATATCTGCGAATGGAGTTAAAAAATGAACGTCAGGATGTAAATACTTTGCCGTACCTGGCAAATCCTTTTCGTTCATTGCTTTGTAATAGGCTTCAGCCAAAACTGCATTTTTTTTAGTCATAATTTTTTTGTTTTTAGGGGTGAAGGGGTCAAAGCTTAATTAAAGTTTTTCGAAGTTACGCGCATCAAAAAAGAGTTCAACGTCAATAATAAGATCATCTTTAAATGTCATTAGTGCTGCTGTACGAACAGTTCCGATCGGATCTGGATAATCTCCATCGTAGACCAACGTTAATTGATTACCGAACTCAAATTTTGAGCGTATTTTAAGGTTCTTCAAATAGGATATGAATCCTTTAATAGCTCCAAGAACTGCTTCTTTTCCTTTTATATCTGCGAATGGAGTTAAAAAATGAACGTCAGGATGTAAATACTTTGCCGTACCTGGCAAATCTTTTTCGCTCATTGCTTTGTAATAGGCTTCAGCCAAAACTGCGTTTTTTGCAATCATATTTTTCTTTATTTTTAGGGGTGAGTGGGAAGGGGTGAAAGTTTCATTAAAATAAAAAATTCTGCAACGTGTCAATAAAAAATGTGGGTCTATTAAAAAAAAGGTTTTTTTAATTATCAAGCGCTCAATTTTTATAATAAACTTCCAACCTATCTTTACAATCACTTATTGCGTCATTTACTCCAAAAGGACAATTCACGATTAGCATTCCACTTCCATACATTCCTTTACAAGTTTTTTTATCAGCAAATTCTAGTTCACTCACTATTATGTTCTTCAAATCCAACTCCAATATCTCTTCTACCATGCTCTCATGATGACCTGCCTTCAGCTTCGGGTACCAAACAGCTACAATTCCTTCCGGCCATTTACGATGTAACTTTTTTACAAACTCCAATACAACCCCATATTCATTCTTTATTTCATAGCTCGGATCAATAAATACAAATCCTCTGCGCGGGGTAGGGGGGGCAAGCCCCAAAACGCCTTCGAATCCATTGCGAAAATGAATATGCACATTCGATTTGTGTGGAGTCTTTCTTAAAAAATTTACTTCCTGTGGGTGCAGCTCCATCAAATGGATTTGATCTTCATTTCCTAAAAGATATTCAGCAAATATCGGCGATCCCGGATAAATTCTATTGCCATATAATAATCGACTCTTCTCTACAATCTGCAGATACGGATGCTCTTTTGGGAAAACATTATCTTTTAATACTCTTTCAATACCCATATCCGCTTCCTTAGTTTTTTGAGCCTCTTGCGATTCTAAATCATACAACCCGCGCCCCGCATGCGTTTCAAAATAACTCAACGCTTTACCTTTAAGTATTAGATGTGAAAAAATCACACTCAATATAGAGTGCTTATGTACATCTGCAATGCATCCCGCATGATATATATGCTGATAAGAAAGCATCTTTTAATACTATTTCCATTATACTTATTTTCAAGAATATTTTTCCTTTCTCTTTAATCAAATTAAATATAATCCAAAAGAAATTATTCATAACTTATTGAAAATAAATCACTTATGCGAATAATCCATCTGGATAATTGATTTTGAGTTTACTAAATATTAATATCAATATAAGTTCTATAATAAAATATTATTGACTCTATATTCAATTATGAATAAACTATTTACATTAAATATTTTGATTGTATTAGTAATAAATAAAAAATATGAATATATCTCAATTACCACAAAAAAATAATACACAAGAAAACAGTGAAATAATTGCAATAGCAATTAAAAACCATATAGCTGTTTATGCCGATTTATCAACGCAATGTCGCGCGAAGCAAGCATTACTAGAGAATAGTCTGCGAGATGGGAAAACTTTGACTTTAACTCAAAGACATTCCTTTGCTTTAACTACGCAATTGTTTGAAGGATGTGATCAACGTCTGATGTATTTGCGAAATCAATTTTTTTTATACGCTTCTGAACAACCCATTTGCGCAAATATAAATACACTTTGTGGACTTAATCAAAAATTTATAGATGCACTCGATGAGTATACTACAATATTGTATGGATATGAAGAATTACACAATGAAATCTGCTCCATTGAAAATGCTACAGAACAACTAAAAGACGAAATGACTGAGTTGTTTCCAGATATCAGCGAAGAGGAAATCAATTCATTGCTATGGGATGCAGAAAATCAGGAAAAAAGCATATCGCCGTATCTTGATATTAATCATTCCAAAAAATTAAGCCTAGAACTTCAAGATGAAATGAAGGCCCTTTTCCCTAAAATAACTCAAGAAGAACTCGATGAGTTAATGAATGAAGAAGAAAAACAAAGGAACCTAATATCAATACAGATGTTGGATGACTATTTAACCGATTGCGAAGCAAAAACATGGATCGACGAAGCTATGGAAAAGCCAACAAAAAGTAAAGCCGATATCCTTGAAGATGAGCTCTACTCGCTCATTCAAGAATGGGAGAAAGAAAATATAAATACCCAATCAATCTTTAACACTGCTAAATTAATAATTAATTCAGAAGAACCATCTGATTCGGCGAGGCTTGAAAATTATTACTTTTATAATTTTATTACTTATGCTTTAATGAAAAGCCTAGTATATATTGCTCCATCAAGTTATAATGCTATTGAAAAAAGTTAAGAAAAAACGAAATCTAATCAAATCGTTGTAGTTAGTTAATATTTAATTTTAATTTTTCTTTTCATCTATTGAAAAATAAATCAAATAATGGAAAGAATTAAGAATTTCAAAGCTATCTCTTCCCCTGTAATACTCGTATAAAAGAAATTATAATCAAAAGCTTTTTCAAAAAGTTCGTCAAAATACGACTTAATCACCAAAATCTTATCCTATAATCGTGATAAAGCTTGGCTTTCGCATGCTTCTGAATTTCCTGCTTCAAATATTCAAGGGGTTGATCTTCCTCCTGAAAATGGTGGTGGTCTTCATTCAGTCTGTTCTTGTAATAGCCTTGCCCTTTATTTACTATCAAAACCAACCTTGAAATATGCCTAATTGGCCAATTTCACCAATACTAGAAATTAAAATCAAATAAAACAAAAATTGCTTAATATATAATCCTAATCCTTCTAAACACTCTTTAAAGGTTATTTGACAGGATATCCAAGAAGTAAAAGCGTGAAAAACTTTGATACCAAGATCGCCTATGGAAATAAAAAAAAGAGTGTATGTGAACCAGGTTAGCATTTCAAGGCGAACGGAACGATTAAACAGATTTTGTCCGGCTTCTTCTTTTGTATAGCCAGCTTTAGTTTGGCTGTTTATAAAACTTTCTATAGTAATATTTCGAAGATAAACGTATTTATTGATGATTTTGTTGGAATCGAATGGTGTAGAGTTATTAACAAAAATTTTAACGCTAGATATTGGATCTATCGTTGTAGGATAAAGGTAGTTTAAAGTTTGCGTGAAATTCATAGTAAATCTAGGATTGCTGAACTCAATTTTGAAGTACGATACTTAATTGATTCGTTTCGAATAAAGATACAAATTTAGGTTCATTATAAACTGCCGTCAAGAGAGATTTTATAGAGTATTTTGAACTTTGAACTGAGTGATTTTCTGTTAAGATTTTATAGATTTTCTGAAGGACCTCAATACCGAATAGATGATTATAACTGGACCGAACATCAATCTGTTATGAAATTTTCCATGTTATGCAATGTTCAATTGTCGCTTTCTCTCTGATGTCCGCATGGCATCTTTTTTAAAGAATATCCTAAGTGAAATTTTTTAGAAATGTCACCTTTTATTTTAATTACAAACCATGGGGAAAACTGAAATTTTATGGAACTTCACCTTGTGAGCTCAATTTCAAAACGATAAATAAGGTGATTGCACTCAACAAAGGCCACTTGATCATAGGGTACAATAACCTCGGGGGGGTTGAATTGACGCAAGCTTTTGATATCTAATATCCCAAATATTTTAAAAATAAAAGTTGTTTCCAAAGGCGGTAACGCCCTTCTGCAGTTAGTTTGCCATATGTTTGATGCAAATTGCTGGGATGAAGAAAACCTTGTTTGATATTATAATATTCCAAAACGCTTTGCTGATGGTTAATTTCAACAAGGGGTGTATTTTCCCAAGAAATAAAGTTTTCTGTGGACTCATTGAGCATTTTTTGATGCCGTTTCAATAAATTTTTCAAGGAATTGCAAAGTGGCTTTCTCACCTTAACCCAATTCCCTGGAACATAGCCTCCAAAGGGAAGCGATAGATTATCTGTGATGTATCGGCTTCCCTCGTCTGTTGATGATATTAACACATAATAAATATTAACAATTCCATTCTTTTGCGGAATGAAAAGCAATTGTAGAAAAATTTTATTTGTAGGATCTTTATAAATTGGAGAATATAAAGATATAATGCCCAATATGGAGGTTTTAATGGATTGGACTTCCTTAAATCCATTGAGCCGCAGAAATTCTTTTAGAGCGATATAGCGCTTTTGATTTGGCCATGGAATTTGACCCTTATTCATTGAAAATTTTGGAAAAAAAGAGACCGCACTAAAATTTAGCATTCTAATGTTGAACCAGATCAAAATGCTTTCAACTAAAAACCAAAGAAGGAAGACGGTTCCACTGAGTACAATAAATGGTCTGTTAGATATGCCAAAACGTATCAAAAAATATCCAGTTAATAAACTTACTAATATCCAACTGATCCAACGATTGATCACAGCCAAAAATGGGTGTCTCCAATAGCTATTTATATATACTAGCAAACCAGAACTTAATATTAAGCCTAGGACAATATATTTTACAATATTCAGCATCTACTAAAAATAGTAATGAATAAAATCCAACTGTCTTGTAACCTCAGTTCGTGCGCAAAGGCATAATCACACATAAAAAATCAAGTGTTTTAAATAATCCTGGACTTAATTGATCTTTAAATTCGAAACAAACTTCATCACTCAAGAGAGACTTTAAAGGATCGATTAAATATTGCGGATTAAAAGCAAGTTCAACATCGGCATTTTCAGAAACAATAGCCATGGATTCCTGTGATTCACCTAATTCCGGGCTGGACGCGGAAATCTCTAAAAGATTATTAGAAATTTTTAGTTTAACAGAATTACTCTTCTCGCTAGTTACCAGTGCAGCACGCGATAGGCATTCAAGTAGCAACTCTCGATCTAATTTTACTCGATGGACAGTTTCATTTGGAATAACTTGTCTATAATTTGGATAAATACTATCAACTACTTTAGAGACTAAATAAATATTGGATACTAGACCAATTTCTTGATTTTGCTCATTAAGCTCTATATCGAATACAGCCTGTTTGTTGTTAAATGAGATAGTGACATTTTTATCATGACCTAAAAGGCGTTCAAGTTCTGCAGCGGTTTTAGCAGGAAGAATAAAAGATTTTTCGTTTTCTTTTGGCATGGATATTTCTTTAGTAGCTAGACCTAGGCGCTTGCCATCCGTTGCCACTAAAGTCAATTTTCCATCCTTAAAGCTAAAATAGACACCGTTTAACATGTGCCGATTTTCATCAGTAGACTGAGCATAGGAAACGCTTTTAATCATTTTTAAAAGCTCGTTTTGAGCAACAACAAACCCTTCTAAATCAGCGATGATTGGTAGAGGAGGGAATTCCTCTTCACCCAGGCCCATAATTCGAAAAAGGGCTCCTCCTGAAGTAATTTTTGCTTGATAAGAATCAGTCACTTCTAGATCTACTTGAAGGCTAGGAAGAGAGCGAACAATAGTTAAAAGTTTTTTAACCGGTAAAGTCACTGCGCCAACTTTATTTCCAGGTTCTGTTTTAATCTGGCAACGAATTCCAAGATTAATATTGGTAGTTGTAAGACAAATATGGTCGGTTTCAATTTTAATTAAAACATTATTTAAAATGGGCACGTCTACTCGATTGCCGACGACATTTTGGACTTTTTGAAGTCCTGCGACAAAATGATCTCGATTAATTTTAAATTTCATGGGCAACAGTTTCAGTTTTTTTGAGTTTTATATTATTTTCTTAGAATGTATCATGGAGCTTTATAAATCAAGTTTTTAAATGCTGTAACCCCCCTTTTTATTCACAGAAGCTAATAGTAATATATTTATTTTATAAAATTTATTATTCATATTATGGGGTGTTAATAAGTACAATAAGTTTTTAAGAAATTGGAAAACAATGAGTTATCAAAGATTTTTCTGCGAGTATGTACGTTAACAACAGTAGAACAAAAAAGAACAAGTGAATAACTCGAGAATTGTTGGTGTGAAATTCACTGATTATTCACGGGTTATTCACGTTGGTTTTTTGAAAAAATTGATATTGAATTTTCTACAAAAATGCCTAATTAGGCCATAAAAAATATAAGCTAAAAAGATAAGGGCAAACGTGATTTCTTTAAAAATGATCAAAGTAGCTACTACGATAACTAATAGTAAGAAGGCACGAAATCTTATTTGAGTAAAGGCATCAATATTTTTGAAGCTAGGATAGCGAATGGTGCTGACCATGAGCCACGCGATGAGAAGCATGAGACCAGGCATGAGAAACCATATGAACTTATAACTGATTTCGGACATGATTAAAACAAGTGAAGCTACAACCGAAGCTGCGGCAGGAACGGGAAGGCCAACAAAATCGTTCATATTGGATTGTCGTTCAGCGGCTGGTAAAAGAGGATGGGTAATTACATTAAATCGTGCAAGTCTTACTGCTGCGCACAGGAGATAGATAAAACCTATCAGCCAACCTATTTGTCGAAAGATAGGATACCCTTCGGAAGGCGATAAAATAAGAAAGAACATCATCAGTGAGGGAGCAACCCCGAAGGAAACAATGTCTGCAAGAGAATCAAATTCCTTGCCAAATAAAGATTCCTTTCCAATGAGGCGAGCAATCCGCCCATCGAGGGCGTCACACAAAAAAGCTAGAAAGATAAACCAAACTGCTTGATTGTAATAGTGAATGGATGGAAGGCCTTCACTGGTACCATACTTTGCTTGAATACAGCGAATTATAGCTAGAAATCCAAAGAAAAGATTGCCTGCAGTGAATAAGCTTGGAAGGAAATAGATTTTACAGGTGGCTTTATTATTTAACGAATTCATTGTCATTATTTAAGAGTTTCTAAATATTTCCAAAATGATTGATTTTGTTCGATCATTTGGTCTTCTGTGACAGGTAATTTGAATCTAAAAAGAAAATCGGAGAATGTATGAGGGTGTAATATATAATGACAAAAAACAATATTCGAATCTTTAATTTCGAAGTAAATTCTATAGTCCTTAGGACGTAAACGATAAAAAGTTTTACCATCGCGCTGAAATTTCCCGAAATCACTATTTCTCTTTTCGATTTCTGTAGGATTGATGGCACTTAAAGTTTCGATTAATTGCATTTGTTCCTCGGGAGAAAGTTTATTGAGTTCGATGATAGATTGATCGCTGAATGTTACTTGATGCATTTTACAAATGGGTGGTGTTTTTTCATAAAGAGAAGTAAAACAAATTTATGGTTACTATTCAAATATTAATTTCATAAGTGCCATCTGCATATCGAATTGCTAGTTTTTTGAGTTCTAATAATAGCAAAGTAGAAGATATTTTTTGGGTAGGCTCTTGAGTGAGTTCTGAAAGCAAATCTACAGTAGAGACTATTTGAGCTTTGAGAGCCGTAAGAACTTTATGTTCTATTTCGGATAAATTATGAGTAAAAGTAGGAGGAGAACTGGAGATCAAGGATGAAGTGGAGGTAGTAGGAGTGGCATCCGTAAGAGGGAGTTCTAATTGATTGAGATAATTAAGTTCTTCTAAAATAACGTCGACGCCGGTGCATAGACTTGCGCCTTCGCGAATGAGTTCGAGGCATCCTTTGCTGGAAATTTGGTCAATACGGCCGGGAACGGCAAAAACATGACGGCCTTGTTCGCAGGCAATTTTTGCGGTAATCATGCTTCCGCCATTGCTGTTAGTTTCTACTACGATGACAGCTTGAGCAATGCCAGATACTATGCGGTTGCGTCTTGGAAAAGTGGTTTTATCGGCTTGTTTATTGAAGGGGAGTTCGCTGATGACTGCACCGGATTCTTGTATTTTTTCATATAATTTTTTATTTTCGGGGGGATAGATAATGTTAGGGCCGCTGCCGAGGACGGCGATGGTTTTGCCTCCAGCTTCGAGCGCGCCTTCATGAGCTGCAGAGTCGGCGCCACGGGCCATGCCACTAACTATGCAAAAGCCCAGTTGGGCTAACTCCATTGCGAGTTGTTTTGCTACTTTTAAGCCATATAGGGTGGAGCGGCGGCTTCCGACGATTGCGATGGTTTTAAGTTGAGGAATGTAATTTCCCAGGAAATACAGTCCGATCGGTGGGTCGTAAATTTCTTTTAACAAGGGAGGGTAGTCGGGGCTGCTCGAGGGTACGAAGCGGGCGTTATAGTGTTGGAGGTATTCAATTTCTTTTTCTAGATTGAAGTGGGTTTTCCAATTTAAAATAGTATCAGAGAGGGAATCACCGATACCTTCGACTTGCATAAGGCTTCGCTTGCTGGCTTGGAATATTTTCCTGGGATCTGGGCCGAAATGGGCGAGAAGGCGTTTTAGGGCAATTGGGCCAATGTTTGGCAAAGCATTGAGGATAAGGAGGGAAGGACACTCTAAGACACTGTTATTCATGACGCAAAATAAAGCTAAGATATTTGTATAAATCTGTAGTTCGGACTGCTACTTGGCCTTTGGCGCGAGCGAGAGCGTCGGCGGTTAGGCCATGCCAGACGACAGCTTTTGAAAGAGCGCCAAAGGGGTCTTCGGGTGTTTGGGCCAGGAGACCTCCGATGAGCCCGCTTAGAACGTCGCCACTGCCTCCACGGGCTAAAATAGGTCCACCGTATGGGGAGTTATAGAGAATTCCTTGATGAATTATTTTTGAGAAAGGAGGACCTTTCAGAAGAGTAGTTACTTTGGTTTGATCATTCCACGAGTGAAGAGATTTT
>Ga0206799_1028_pt1 | contig 39866 bp, 38 predicted proteins | sample Alteio_BWOrgCont_67_FD_152900 | JGI IMG/M metagenome (GOLD analysis project Ga0206799, IMG submission 152900) | Enriched cells from forest soil in Barre Woods Harvard Forest LTER site, Petersham, Massachusetts, United States -... | ecosystem: Environmental > Terrestrial > Soil > Temperate forest >...
AGATTTAATATTGCCGGATTATCATCAGAACAAAAGACTGATTCACATTCAAAAATCCACTTTTTAGCAATTGGGTCTATTACTAGGGTTAAGGGTTTTTGGGAGATGTTACAATTATTAAATAATATAAAGGAAACAGTGGATTTTGAACTTTTGGTAGTGGGCAAGGGCGATGCTGAATTTGAAAATACATTACATGAATTTGTAGCAGATAATGATTTAAGTGATCGTGTTTTTTTTCTGGGATATCAATCAAATCTTAATCCCTTATATCAATCTTCTGATTGCTTTATTCTTTTACCTAAAGAAGAAACGTTTGGGCTTGTATTTATTGAAGCGATGCAATTTGGATTGCCAGTAATATGCAGTGATATCCCCCAGTTAAGAGAAATAATCCCTCCGGAAAACATATTTGTTAAAAATGGACAAACGCTGGCACAGGAAGATATTGATAAAATCTGTGACAAAGAATATCGGGAAAGAATAGGACATATAAATAAATCTGTTTCCGAAAAATTATTTAATATAGATGTGCAGATAAAGCTTGTTTCAGATTTATATTTATCACTTACCTAAATCAAACAACATATTACAATATGATTAAATTTTATCTGATCCTGATTTTTGAAGCCATATTTTCGCCTGTACTGTATTTAATTGAAGTGCTGAAAAAGCTCGGATTATTACCAGTAAACTATCTTTTCAAAGCAAACATAAATCGTAAGGAGGCAAACGCCGATAAACTATTAGTATGCATACACGATTGGGCAGGCTACGACCTCATTAGAAAAAAAAGCTTTGCACGTGCGGTTCAAAATTATTCCTGATAAGCGTTTGAAACTTTTTAGTTGAATATGATATACCTAACAAACCTATTGATGGATTTGATTCCATATAATCAATGTAATCATCAATAAAGTCGGTTTGCGTTTTCTCAACTGAAGTATTCATTAATAATATATAACAATTTTCATCACGTAAGTTTTCGACAAAATCGCCATATCCCGAGAAATCAAATCCAATATTCGAAACAGCTTTTATGTTTATACCTTCATATATAGAAGCAGAAACGTAGGGTATGGAGTGTATTGTACTTATATGCTTTTTACCGACAAATTTTGCAATTATGCTCCCGTATAAAATTGCTTTAGGCTGATGACTGTGTATTATATTAGGTGAGATATTTTTAACCTGATTAATGAGTTTTAATAATTTAAAGGCGTTTGGGAACCAGGATAGATCAATAACTATAACTGTAATGTTTAAATTCAGCTCCTTAATCATATTAATTAAGGGGCCATTATTAAATGCTATTAGCGTAATCTGGTTTAATGGCCCAAGCTTTTTTATTAGATCAAAAACGTGTAACTCACTACCAAACAAGTTGGTTTGGTCAATTATATATAATATTTTCACGCTTTTTTGTTGGATATAAGAGTATTAGAAAAGGGATTGAAAAATTAAGGATTTGAAAAGACAAAGCAAATAGCACTAAAAATATAAACCATTCTTTCACAAACCGATCTGCTTTTTTAAGTACAAATATAATACTAGCAATCATTCCTATAAACAACAGGGGGCCTAATTCGGCAATTAACTGTAAAATAAAGTTAAATGATGGTGGGGACTCTCCAGGTTTGTAATAAATTGAGTTCATGTAATAGGGCAAATAAGGTTTAATATAATATCCATAGTCATATATCCCTATCCCTAAAATTTTACTTTTATCTATCAGTAACTTACTTAACGCATCAGTTACACCAAATCTTTCAATTGTTGATGCATCAGCTTCAACATTAAAACTACTTAAAAACCGGTCGGCAAGATTAAAACTATGAATGGTAATATTTGATAAAATAGTGCCGGTAATTATAACTATAACTGCAAATTTTATTACAGTTGCTGGCTTGAAAGATTGTACACTAAAAAATTTATAAACTGAGTATACAATAAATATAAGCATGCCTGTGCGAGAGATTGTTAACACCAAGGCTATCCAATAAAATAAAATAATGCCAATCATCGCCCGCCTTTTCTTATTATCCCTGATAAGCACTTCTATCACCCCCATATAGCTAAAAAAAAGGCTGTATGCAAAAAATGAGGCTTCGTTTGATAGTCCTACTGGCCTTATATTATTATAGGTTTCGATATGGGATATTTCACCGAATGAAGGGTTATTATGAATTAATTGAAATCCGATATTTAAGGATTGCAATATAACGGCTATTGATGGGATAATACCCGACAGTGCTAAAATGTAAAAAAACGTATTTTTATTTTGCTCTTGTTGGCCGTCCCTGTAAATATAATTCCTGATAAACAGTAAAACGGGCACAAATATAATTACTTTATTCAGGGACATTATACTCCGGATTGCTGGCGAGGTATCGTATTCATTTGAAGGGATAAGATCTTTAAAAAAAATACGGAAACTTGAAATAATAATACTTAAGATCGAAAAAAACAAGAAACTGATAAACACCTTGTCAGAACCTGAAATGAATATTTCATTAGCCCTTATCCTATATTTTATCAATAAACAGATGAAGGTTATCAGAATTGCTATCTCAAAAAAGCCAATGGTTATACCAACCCTAAAAAATGCAGTGGCATTAAACTGGGCAACAAACAAAATGGCAATTAAAATTACTTTTTTATTTACTTTATAAATACTTGCAAAGGGTACTACAAGGCATAGTATAAAATAAAATAAATAAAATATAATTGATACAGCCATATTACCTAAGCAACGTTCTTTTAATCATCATTAACCTATATAATACTACGCGATAAGTAAACCAAAAGTTCGCGGTGAGGGTATCGATATCAAGATTTTTTAGAGAAGCTCTTTTAACTTCTTTAAATCCCTTTATAGCTGCTGTATTACTTACCCCTCCCCCAAACATGTTGTTTAGCACAGCTGGAATTGCAACAAAGCAATACTTATTTGCATAAGCCCGGCTAAGCAATTCATAATCCATAGCTATTTTATAATCTAAGTTGTATTGATATTTTTCATAAACATCTTTAGTAACAAATACTGTTGGGTGCCATACCGGCAGTTCAAACTTAAATCTTGATAAGCTTTCGGGCTTATAAACTTCTGTTCGTTTAGGGTGCATCACTTTCAGGTTTCCATGAAAAATAGTTTTATCAGGGCAACCTGTTTCAATATATTTCTTAACTACCAGTTCAACAGTTTCCGGGTTATAATAATCATCTGCATTTAACAGCCCTATTAATTGGCCCGATGCCAGACTTATCCCTTTGTTAAAGGCATCGCTTATCCCTTTGTCTGGTTCTGATACAAAATAAGTAATATATTGGCTATACTTATCTATAATATCTTTCGTACCATCTGTAGAAGCGCCGTCAATTATTATATATTCTATGTTAGTATAGGTTTGATTTTGTATGCTTTCTATAGTTTTCCCAATACTATTGAAAGCATTATAGCAGACAGTAATTATGCTAACTTTAATTTCATGATTACCCATTATTTTTACGTATAAATTTTGCAGGATTACCAGCCCATAATTCGTTAGATGGAATATTTTTTGTAATAACTGAACATGCCCCCACTATGCTATTTTCGCCGATTGTTACGCCCTTTAATATAGTAGTATGTGCACCGATAAATACGTTTGCCTCTATTATCACCGGTTGGGTTATTGCATTACTTGTATCTTCCGGAATCATTGTTCTTGATTTAACATCCAAGGAATGAAAATCAGTGTCATATATAACTGTGTTACCGCCTATTTTCACATTATCGCCAATGGTAATACTGTTTTTACATATAATGGCAGTACAACTAATCCCTACGTTGTTTCCTATCTTTAAATTTGCATTTGGCCCTACAATAATATAGCATGGTTGTTGGCGTCCAATTATATTATAATACCTACCATTGTTAATGATAAAGTTTTTTCCAATTGAGAATTTACCTTTTAAACTAACAGCTATTTGAGGATAGCCCCCCACTTTAAAATCATTAAATTCTACGCTGTTTAGCTTAAATTTCATCCATGTAATAATCCATGAAAAAATACCAGCTATTGCCAAATTAATCCTTTTAATTATTTTAAAAAATATTCTTATAAGCATAATAAAATATTGATTAAATATTTTTCATGTGTATTAATAATTAAATATCTATGATCTCTTCTTTAAGAGCATCTAAGTAACCTGTGCCATGTACTAAATCAGGTTCAACATAATTCCCCTCAGCCCATTCATTCCATGATCGTAAAAAAATAATTTTATGCTCGTCCTGTTTATGCTCAATAAGTTGAATTGTTTTATTCAAAAGTTTTTTAAATAATCCAGGGGTACTATCTACATATATTAAGCCCTTTCTACCCGAACGAGGTGAATGATCAAAATTTGGTATTACCATAGGATATACATTTTCTAATTTATCAATCTCGGGATTTAATATATGTTCAACTATGTCAGAATACTTGTATTTATTTAATGGTGTGTATTTAAATCGATACCTAAACTTTGTTAATATAAAATTCATGGTTTTACCTTTTATCCTATCCGCAGCATCTACAATCCCATTTCTGCATGCAGCATTAAATCCACTGTCCAATAAAACTTTATAATCAACATCCCTCTGCGTCTGCCCTATAAAATGAATTCCTTTTAACCCATTATTCTTTGCTAGCTTTTGCCATGTATCAATAAACAATTTAACATCTTTGAACATATGTGGCTCATATATATAAAATATTGGCTTACCGTCAACAGTAATATATCGCTTATCTTTAAACGCTTTTAATCTACAATTGAAGTGATCTGTATAATCTTTTACACCTGGGTATAATTGCTCCATGATCATTGTTTCAGATCCGTATTGTCCCTTAGGGCTCCAGGTTTTGGTTGTCCAGCTATGATTTGCCCACCCTAAGCAAAAAGGAAAATCCGGTTTTCCAGATTCTACTACCTCACTAAATACTCGTTCCAAAAGGGTTCTACCATTACCAAACCAATAGCTCCAATACATAAACCCCTCAATTCCAGCATTTCGGGCCATTTCGGCTTGTGCCTCACGTACCTCATTCAAGCGTAAATCATAATACCCTAAGTCAGCAGGAACACGTGGTTGCTGATGACCTTTAAACAGAGGCTTTGCTTTTCCAACATTTGTCCATTCTGTAAACCCTTTACCCCACCATTTATCATTTTCATCAATAGGATAAAATTGAGGTAAGTAAATAGCTATAACCCTTGCTTTTTTATTCATTTTTTTTACACTGAAGTTTTTTGATAAGGCACTACCTTAAATTAATGAGCTTAAATTTTAATAGGATAGAAATTGAATATAACTAATTTATAATTTTAATTATTTTGGCTGGTACACCTCCAACAACACAGTTTTTTGGAACATCTTTAGTCACCAGGGAGTTAGCCCCAATAATAGCGTTTTCGCCTATTTTAACATTTCCTAATATGGTGGCTTTATCACCTATCCATACATTATCTTCAATAATTACCGCCCCCTTTGAATACAACCTGCGGTCAATTGGCGGCAGGGTTAAAGATTCACTATCGGTTTTGCCATGATCATTATCTGTAATCGTAACCTTTTTCCCAATTAAGACATTTTTTCCAATAGTAATTTTATTGATTGCTGTAATATGGCAGTCCTCACCAATTGATGTGTCATTATCAATGGTAATGACTGGAATAAAAACATCTCTCTTATATCTATCCCATGCTGTTAAAACGGCATTTTTTCCTATTAATACTCTATTGCCGAGTAAGATATATTTTCCACCTACTAAATTTATTGGATAATAAATTAATACCAAATCTCCCATCGATTTAAATTCTTTCGCAATCCAATAGGTATAAAGTTTTACACGGAACGATATTAATTTAGTTAAAGAAGAATATGAAAACGCAATTGCAAAAGATTTACAGAAAAACCGCAAAATCAATTTCACCACTTTTTTTATCATTATTAATTTATTAGTTCACAAACTGGAATGAAATTTTAGTTATCATACTTAAAACCGCTTACTTACGCTTATTATATTGTTTATTGAAACTTAAAGACAAATCCGAAATTTTTGTTGTAACCGTCTTAAACACACTTACAATAATTTCATTCTTTACAATAAGAATTTGGTAAATACTATATAAAATCCCGCATAATACTACAATAAGGATTTCTCTTATCAGGCTTTCTGATATAGTAACCCTAAGTATTATGGTGATTAAAATAAGCCCCAATGAACCAAAAATGGCATTCCAAAGAGGCGTTAGTTTAAATTTGATCAAATTTAAACTATATACATAGTAAGCACTAAGTACCATAACAACTAATTCTGTAACAACATTGGCAACTGCAGCTCCCAAATAAGACCAATGTGGGATTAATAAAAAATTAAAAGTTAAACTGGTTAACATCCCGCAGATCACTATAAAGAGCACTTTTTTATCTTTCCCAAAGGGCGTTAATATTTGCCAGACAAAAATATTTGTCATTCCAATAATCATAAGAATTGGAGAAATAATTTGCAAAACTAATACAGATGGCAAAAAAGCTTTGCTTACTAATGTTAATATTATTGTTTTCGACAATAATATTAACCCTATTGTCAATGGCAGGCCTATTGTACAAACATAATTAAACGATTTGTTTACTATTACATTTACCCTATCATAATCCTTTACTGTATGAGCCTTACTAATCTGTGGAATTAACACAATTCCAAATGAGGTTATAATTGTTAATGCCACTTTAGCAAATTTAACAGCCGTACTATAATACCCTACTGCTACTTCGCCTTTTAAAAACCCAACAATTGTATTATCCATTAATAAATAAACACTAATTACAATATTAGAACATAAAATAATTAATAATGGCTTTAGATGTTTTCTTAAATTTAAGCTTACACGTAAACCATTAACATACCTTCTTGAATAATTAAAGTTTATTATTGCATTTAAAAAGCTGCTCCCCGCCATCAGGCTGTAATAAACTACAGTGTCAGTTTTTTTACTCACAAAACAAAACAATAGAACAATAAAAAAAACTCTAACAATTAATGTCCGCTTAGTTATGTATGAAAAGTTTTCTATACCCTGAAAAAACCATTCAAGTGAAAAAACATTGAATATTAAAATGGCTACCCCAATTAATACCAAAAGGAAATGAGCAGATAATTGTGGAATAAATAAAGCTAATCCCAAATAAAACAATATGAATAATCCTGTACAACAAATGTGAATTGTTAGTAGTTCAGAAAGTAAATTACTAATGGCCAATTTATCATGTTTTAATTTTGAAATTTCTCTAACACCGTAAATTGGGATACCCAATGCAGAAAAAAGTAAAAATATTTGTGTTATACTATCTACAAAAACAATCGAACCTATTCCACTCGGGCCTAATATTCGTGAAGCGTATGGAAACGTTATTAATGGAAATAATATTTGGCTTATTGTTAAGACTAAATTGAAAAAAATATTTTTTTTTAACATCTAAAATAATTTGAGAGCGCGTTTTTAGTATGTTTTACAAAACAAATAACTAACAAACATTGAATGACTAGTTTAACAGAGAACCAATTAATTTCTTTGTCAACAAAAATATTATTGACAGTATAATCCCAAAAAACACTCCTACTAAAATCCCTTTTAGCTTCCCGATTTTTTCAACCGGCAACGGCAATATCGGGTTATCAATAACCTGTATCAATGGAGTTTCTTGCCTTAATGAAATTTTGGATAATTCTAAATTCCTGACAAGTTCTGCATATATAGAAGAGCTTGCCTGAACGTCAATCTGTTTTCGTTGAGAGGGCACCTTTAATGCGAGTAAAGAAGGATTTGCATTTGGTTCCGCATCTAAAGCTGATGCTACTCCACCAATTGATGAATTTAATACTTGCCTTACGCTATCTGATTGTTTTTGCAATACCTCTACATTAATTGCAGCTTTTTTTGTTTTAGTTTTAACATAAAAATCATTGACCGTAGAGACCAACTTATCGTTAAAATTTTTGGCAAATAACTCATCGTCAAATGATACGTCAACATTTATTATATCTAGTTTTTTATCGGGTTTACTTACAATTAGTGCTTTTTTATTAATTGCGGCAACAATATCAATAAGCAAACTGTCCTGAACACGGTTGAATTTTGCGGGATTACCAACGAAATTAATATTTCCAACACCTATTTGGTTTTCCCATTTTTTCCTCAAATGTAAAAAATCCACATACCTGTCAATTAGTAATTGAGATTTACCATTAAAATTAGCAGTATCCAAAAGCGCCTTGACAATCATTGCTCTCGAAGTATATAATGCAATTATATTATCTCCTTCAAAAACGCCGCCGCCACCGCCGCCTAAATCAATCCCTGCAATTGATGCGAGCCCTGCATATTGCGACAAGCTTGAACCTTTATTTTCTTCTAATACAAAAGAACATGTTGCTGTATAAACCGGTTTTTTAAATTGGGCATATAAAATACCAGCTGCACCACCCAAAAGTCCGCAGATAGTTAAAACAAACCATCTTTTTTGAAGATACTTTATATATGATCTGAATGTTATTAGAATATCTTTAAGCGATACTTCGTCCTGAGTCTGCTGAGCAGCGTTATCTATATCCTTCACTTTAATATATAATTATCTATTCAAACTCAAGATACCCAAAATTATAGCTCCAATTGAAGCTAAACCAGTGGTAAGCCCTAATATCGTTTGCAACGAATTTCCAACTGGAGCAGGTTTTAAAGGCACATATATCTGGCTGCCCGGTTTTACGCCAGGGTGAATGTTAAAAAATAAAAATTTACGTGTACCTTTTACTGTACCGTTTGGATATACCACATAAGCACCTGATTTTAGTGCACGAGGAGCATATCCTCCCGCATTAGAAACAAAATCATTAAATGATTTTGAATTATCGTATACCACAGCACTTGGGTATAAAACCTGCCCGTTTACCCGTACAATCTGCTGTTCTTTTGGGATTCTTAGTTCGTCGCCATCCTCCAGTAACAAATCAATTTTAGATCCTGGACTCTTTAAGATGTTTTTTAAATCAATACCTACAAAATCATTACGCTGCTGTTGGTCATCATTGCTGGTTGAATCTTTATAGGCTTGTTTCAGCCTATTAGATTTTGTTGTTTGTTCAAGTGCTAAAGCAGTAGAGTCTGTTTTACTTTTATCAAGACCTAAAATAGCAATATTGTTTCGCTTTAATGATCCTCCTTCAACATCAGCAAACACTGTTAATCCGCCTGCACGTTTAACCAAATCTGATATTTTTTCATTTTTGTTTTTAATAGTATAAGATCCGGGATATAAAACTTCGCCTTCAACTTTTACAACTTTTTGTTTCTCGTACCCTGGTAAACTGTATACCGAAACAATATCAAAGGGTTGTAGCACAAAATTAGCCGTTCCGGGTGTTATTTGATCATCAACATCAACACTAAAAACCTGGGCTACCGTACTGTTTTTTGATTCCGGATTGGAGTCGGATACCCGTCGGGCTACCTCAATACGTTTAGTACTGGCACCTTCGGCAAATCCACCTGCTTTTAATATCAGGTCTTCTACCTTCATATTATCACCAAAAGCAAATTTACCCGGTTTTCTAACTTCACCATTAATAGTCACCGTATACTTGTCACGTAAATCAAATATGGAAGATATACTAACAACGTCCTCACGTTGCAACGGTATATCAGTTACCTTATTTTCAACATCTTTTAAATTAAAACTTATTATCTCAGTTGTATTATCAGGTTTTAATCTTGTAATTGTACCGCGTTCAGTAAAAGCATCCTCCTTTAAACCTGCGGCGTTTGCAATTAGCTGATACAATGTTAATCCCTTTTGCAGTTCATATTCTCCGGGTTTAAAAACAGCTCCTGTAATAGTAACCCTGTTCTCATACCTGTTAATAATAGTCCCCACCGTAAATTTATCACCTCTTAAAGGGATATAATCATTATAATCAGCTTCAAGAACATCTGTAATTTTTCTTTGCTGATCATTTATTTGTGACACCTTGATACGCGCAGTATAGGCACTATCAGTAAAGCCACCTGCATAATTTAATATATTCTGCAATGTTTCTCCGGGCAAAACCTCAAATAACGCAGGAATTTTAACCTGGCCGGCGAGTTCTACCCTGGTTCTATAAGTAGGAACACGCACTATATCCTGATCCTGTAGTGTAATGTTATCTTTTTGATCACCTTTCACCAAAAAATCATAAACATCCAAATGCTTTATTATGCGGTTATTTCTGATGACTTCAATCTGCCTTAAACTACCATTATAATTAGGGCCTCCGGCTACATAAAGCGCATTAAAAACTGTTGCTAAAGAAGGCAGTGTATATGTACCCGGCTTTATAACCTGACCAATAATAATTACTTGTATACTGCGTATATTACCAAGTGTTACGTTAACATTGGTACCGTGGCCTACAGCATAATTATTTGCCGCCAGCTTGCTTTTTATTTGTGCTGTTGCCTGTTCAATAGTTTTACCGCTAACATTTAAAACCCCAATACCAGGTATGTTTATATTACCATCGGGCGAAACCGTTAATTTCCAGTTTATTAATGAATTACCATAAACATTAACGTCAAGCTCATCATTGGGCCCAACAATATAGTTTAATGGGGTAGCCAGTTTCAAATTTGGTTCGAATGAACTGTTTTTGTTCTTGAAAATATCTGCGCCAAAAACTTTTGGGTTCAGGTTGTCAAACAAATTATTTGCTGTATTGGAAGTATCAGTATTTGCAGGGGTATAATTCAGGCGTCTGCCAACCGAATTGGTATCAGCCGCACTTGAGGCTGATATGCCACTTTTGTTACGCAGTTGCTTAATACGGGTTTGCAATTTTTGTGCCTGATCGGCAGGCATTCCCTTAGCTTGGGCTTGTTGTATGATTTCCGCATCACTTAATCCCGCATTTTGAGCCTGTTGCATCAATTGAATAACCTGCTGATCTGAAAGATCATCAACGTTTACTGAGGATATAGATTGAAGATTACTTTGAGCCGAAACTGTTTTAATCGATCCGCAAAAAACCAGGAGGATAAGTAGTATTGCGCTAAGGTTGATTCTATTCATATGTAAAAAATATCGAAGCTAACAGCTATAACCCGATAACTAATAATCCGCAAATGTAAATCAAATTATCATTTATATCGTGCAAAGTTTTTTTATAAATCCATTTGTCCATTACTTGCAAAGCAACTCCATTATAAACTTAACAGTGTTTCAACGTAAAAAAATTGTTTTTTAATTAATGATAATTCCGTTTTAGTTCAATTTCTTTAATGAAAAAATGGCAACAGTTAATGCCCAATAATTGTTTACTACTATTTACATAGCGCCATGAAGATATTGTAGAAGCTCTGATATTATATTAAAACTTTACCTCATAAATGCGCTGAAACAATAGTATAATCCCCTCAATACTGTTTATTGCACTATCAAATTAATTAAGCATTTATTAAATTATCATCCGTCTATAAAACAATCAAATAATACGGTAATTTTGCAGCTTAATAATTAAGCCCGGTTCATTAATGCGTTTTTTTGCCCTGAGTTTTCTTTTTTTGCTGATAACATGTTCCGGGGCATTTGCTCAGGATTCCGTGCAAACAGCTAATCAATCCTCAACGGGCACACCGCAACATTATTTAGATTCGGCACGGGCTAAACCACAACATATGGCTTTTTTGGATTCTGTTGCACAAGCTACTGCTTTTAGGCAACAATTTGTAGAGGATTCATTGGCAAACATGTTTATCACCCCCGACTCAAACAGGGTAAACCAGTTTACTGCTTATATAATGGCTCATGAGCTATATACAGGGCGCACTTTTTTAGATATCCCTTTTATATCAAAACGAAATTTCGGCTATGGGCACAACCGCCAAAACCGTGATCCCTGGATAATAGCCATTATAATTGGCCTGCTATTATATACAGCATTACTAAATTTAACGCTCGGTACCGAAATTAAAAGCATATTCCAATCTTTTTATAGTAAGCGTGCGTCTATGATGGATAAGGAAGATCGTGGCATAAACTTATGGGCTTTTATCGGTTTATTCCTGCTATTTGGCTTAACCTTTGGCCTATTCTTATATCAACTGGCAAGTTATAATGGCGTTTATTATAGCATAAGTGGTATGCAGCTTTTCATTGCGCTATCGCTTATCATTATATCGCTTTTCGCATTTAAGTTTCTTTTATTGAAAATTATAGGATTTCTATTTGATATTGACCGCATTGTTGGCGAATACATTACCACGTTGTATTTAACATACTTTAATATAGCCTTTGTTTTTTTACCGGTAGCAGTTTGCTTTAGTTTAATAGCGGCCCAATTAATTCCTTACTTATTAGCTGTGGCGCTTATATTAATAGTAGTAATCTTTATTTGGATATACATTCGCAGCAGTGTTAATATTATTTCGAACATTCGATTTCATAAGTTTTATTTATTTATCTATCTTTGTGCCCTCGAAATTTGCCCCATTTTGATATTGATAAAAGTACTTAACCTATAGCAATCAGGCTTTATAAAATTGATTTTGGAAGATAGAAAGAAAAAGGTAAAAAGTATTTTGGTTACTTTACCAAAACCTGAGAACGACAAGAACCCTTATGCCGAGCTGGCCAAGAAACATAACCTGAAGATTGACTTCAGAGCATTTATACATGTTGAAGGTGTTCCAGCTAAGGATTTCCGCAAAGAGAAAATCAACCTTGTTGATTTTAGCGCTGTAATATTTACCAGCCGCAACTCAGCTGATCATTTCTTTAGAATATGTGAAGAAATGCGCTTTGAAGTACCGGTTGATATGAAATACTTCTGCCTTTCAGAAACTATCGCGCTGTACTTGCAAAAATATATACAGTATCGCAAACGCAAAATTTTCTTCGGCAAACAAACCGCTGCAGATTTAGCTGAAGTACTGAAAAAACACTCTGGCGAAAAATTCCTATACCCATGTTCTGATGTAGCTGCTGAAGAAACACAAAAGTTTTTATTGGAAAACGGCTACAACTTTACTCCTGCTGTGCTTTTCCGTACCGTGTGCAGCGACCTTTCTGACCTGGCTGAGGTTTTTTATGATGTGATTGCCTTCTTCAGTCCATCAAGCATACAATCTCTATATAAGAACTTCCCGGACTTCAAACAAAACAATACCCGGATAGCTGCCTTTGGGGCAACAACCCACAAGGCGGTGCTTGAATCAGGATTGATTTTGGACATTCCGGCACCCACTCCACAAGCTCCATCCATGACTATGGCAATAGAACAGTATGTTAAACAGGTAAATAAATAATTTTAAGTATAAATTATTAACCGCATTGCAACTTTTCTTATTGATTTTACGTATCAATGCTTGTTAATTGCCCACTTTTATAAGTAACTAACATATAACACTTTAAATTTTAGGTTATATCAAAGTTTCGGGGTAATTAATGCGCACATTAAACGTTTTGTTACAAACTGATGATAAAAATGTTTTATTTAAGCATTTGCTTCATCAATATTTAATATATTCGGGCATTTCATTTATGTTATATTTATATAGCTAAATTTTTGAATTTTATATGAGACAGATATACTCTTTAGTAGTTGTAGTTGTTTTTGCAGTCATTTTCAGCGGTTGCCGCAATGGAGGTGAAGGTGAATTAACTGGCGTACCGCAACGGAATTTCCGTGCTGAGGTGCCATATGGTATGGTTTACATACCCGGTGGTTCGTTTTTAATGGGTCAAACCGATCAGGATGTTACCTTTTCGCAAATTGCCCAAACAAAACAGGTAACAATACCTCCATTTTTTATGGACCAAACCGAAATCACCAACAACCAATACAAACAATTTGTATTCTGGGTACGTGATTCAATCGCCATCACCAACTACCTGAATGATCAGAAATATTATATAACCCCACGTAAGGGTGCAACCACCAATACAAGCGGCAAAAAATATATTAACTGGGCATATGTAAGCAAAAACCCTATCTGGAACGCACGCAGCAAAGCTGGAGCAGCAAATGCTTCTAAGCTTGATGGCATGTACTACCAGGGTGATGACCGTGTGTTTGACAAAAACGAAATTGACGTTCACCTGTTAAAATATCAATACTCTATCATGGAGCTTCGCGATGCGGCTAACCATAGAGGCGATAAAACAAAAAAACGTTCTGACTTCATTTTCCGCGATACTGTTGAGGTTTATCCTGATACATTGGTTTGGTTAAGCGATTTCTCATACGCTGCCAACGAGCCAATGGTTGAAGGTTACTTCTCTCATCCTGCATTCAAAAACTATCCTGTTGTTGGTGTTACCTGGCGCCAGGCAACTGCATTTACTGTATGGCGTACCCGTTTAAACGAAGCTGCTAAAGATAAACGCCACTTACCACACCGTTTACGTTACGATTTACCTACCGAAGCCGAATTTGAATACGCGGCACGTGGCGGAAGAATTGGAACCGATTACCCTTGGGGTGGCCCTTACATCAAAAATGCTAAAGGCTGCTTACTGGCAAACTTTAAACCGGGCCGTGGTAATTATACCGATGACGGCGGTGCTTACACAGTAAATGTAAAATCTTACTTCCCGAATGATTTCGGTTTATACAATATGGCGGGTAATGTTGCTGAATGGACATCATCGGCATTCAATGAGTCGGCATCAACATTCGTTCATGATTTAGCTCCTACTTTTGAGTACAATGCAAAAGCAAGCGATCCTGAAGTATTGAAACGCAAAGTAGTAAAAGGCGGATCATGGAAAGATGTTGGTTATTTCCTTCAAAATTCAACCCGTACTTACGAATATCAGGATACCGCGAAATCATATATCGGTTTCCGTTGTGTAACACACTTCCTAGGTCGCGATATTAAAGACAAACACTAAATTAGCATTTAATAAAAAATAAATATTCTACATAAAGCTATGGCTGGGAAAAAACAACCTTACGGAATAAACAATATTGTATCATGGGGTGCTACAATAGTTATCATCGGTTTGCTGTTCAAAATACAGCACTGGCCGTATGGTGGCTTCTTTATTTCCCTGGGATTAGGGATGGAGGCATTTTTATTCGCCATACTGGGTTTTCAAAGGGATACTACTGAAATTGACTGGACAAGAGCCTACCCTGAATTATCAGAAGATTATAAAGGTGAATTACCAACCTCGTCTTCAAGAGGCGCTATTGGTTCAGGAAGCGATTTTTCAGAAACTGCTGCTTTAGATAAGATGATGCAAGATGCCAATATTGGCCCCGAGCTGATCCGTAGCTTAGGTGACGGCTTAAGAACTTTCGGCGATAAGGTAGCAGCTATATCACGTGTAACTGACGCAGGTAATGCTACTACTGTATTTACTGAGAAAATTAAAATAGCAAGTGACAGTTATGATAAACTAAGCGCTGCTTTTGATAATGCATCAGCAAATCTTATTGAAATGGCCGGTTCTGAAGTAGATTCAAAAACTTACCATGAGCAGGTAGTCACAATGGCAAAAAATCTTTCGGCTTTAAATGCCGTTTATGAACTGGAGCTTCAGGATTCAAGCAACCATTTAAAATCAATGAGCAAGTTCTATAAGGACATGGAAGTTACCATGCAAAACTTTACAGAATCGGTTGATGGATCACAACAGTTTAAAACTGAAGTAAACCAGTTAGCCAAGAGCTTATCTTCATTAAACGCTGTTTATGGTAACATGCTATCGGCAATGAACCAACCACGCGCTTAATACATATAATTGATAATAACAGTTTTTTATAAACTAAAATAATATTTAAAGCAAAATGGCTGGAGGTAAACAAACCCCAAGACAACGAATGATGGGCATCCTCTATCTGGTTCTTTTAGGCCTGATAGCACTCGATGTACCCGATAGTTTGCTGGATGCATTTAAACATATAAGCGATAGCTTAACGGCTTCAAAAACAAATGTACAAACTGGTATTGATCAAACTTTTAAAACTTTTGAGGCCACCAAATTAGTACAGCAAAAACAAAGGGCTCAACCCATATATGATAAAGCGTTAAAGGCAAAACAAATGTCTGACGACCTGAATGCATATATAGAAACCATTAAAGCCAAATTTTTATCTGAAACTGGTGGTGTAGACCCTGCTACGGATGATTATAAAGGCCGTGAAGATCTTGACGTTTCTGTACGTATGATGATTAACGATCAAAAATACGCTTATGAATTGCATAAAAAGATTGACGATACAAAGAATGGTCTGTTAGGATTATTAAACCCGCAGGAAAGAGAGGGTGTAAACCTTTCTTTAGATGCTACTGCCCCGCGGCATGTTGCCGGTTTCCCGAATAAAGATTGGGAAAACGCCAATTTTGGTGAAGGAATACCAATGGCAGCAGCTATGACCGCGTTGATCAAAATCCAATCGGATACAAAAAATGCTGAAAACGAAGTTGTTAAAAAGATATTAGGCGAAGTTGACCAGGCTGTTGTAAACCTTGACCAATTCTCGGCTGTAGCTGTTGCGCCTTCAAGTTATGTACTACAAGGACAACCTTACACAGCACAAGTGTTTTTAACAGCATCTGATTCAAAATCAAATCCTGACATTTCAGTTGATGGTGCCAGACTTAGCGTACAAGGTGGTAAAGGTATTTACACCGGTAACACCAGCTCGGAAGGTATTAAAACATGGATAGGTACAATCAGGGTAAAACAAAACGATGGCACTTATAAAACATATTCTACAGGGCCGCAAACCTACCAGGTAGCAAAACCATCTGCAGTTGTGTCGCCAACAAAAATGAATGTTTTATACATCGGCTTACCGAATCCGCTTGCCGTATCAGCACCGGGAGTACCATTAGAGAAATTACACGTAAGCATGAGTAGCGGATCTATAAGCGGTTCAAAAGGAAACTTTGTAGGTAATGTTACAACACCAGGTACTACCACTGTTACAATATCAGCTGATGTTAGCCCAGGAAAAACCACTGTATTAGGCTCAACCTTATTCCGTGTAAAACGTATACCTGATCCAAAGCCTGAGTTTGCCGGCAAAAGCGGTGGTAACACCAGTGCTGCTAACATACGCAGCCAGGATAGGATTTTCGCCAAGCTTGATAACTTTGAATTTGATGCCAAGTTTAGCGTTACACGCTTTACAGTTGTAATAATAAAACCACGCCAGGATGCAATTATATTATCAGCAACCGGCAGCGAAATAACAGGCAGTATGCGTACTGCAATGGCTTCGGTTACCCCCGGAACTACTGTTGTGTTTAAAGATATTGTTGCTGTTGGCCCTGATGGTTCGCAGCGTGGACTTGACCCTATTACGTTTAGTGCAAATTAAAAAGATATGAAAAAGAACATTTTACTTATTGTACTTTGCTTAGCATGCACTGCTACCTTCGCGCAAAGAAAAAAGAAGACTGTTAAAAAGAAAACGGTTGCTACCAAACAAGTAGTACCCGCTCCACAAAATACAGCTCTACAGGCTCAGTCTGCAGCACCGCCTGCAACAGCTGCTCCATTAAAACCTTTTGACAGACCTTTGGATGGTTATTACAAAAAAACCAATATTCTGAGTGCGAAAGTAACACCATACCCCAGCTTACGTGAGGCTGATGTTGCTTATGCGAAACGTATCTGGCGCGAGATTGATCTTCGTATGAAGATGAATACTTACCTGGCTTCGCCTAAATCAAGATTGATTGATGTTTTAATGAATGCGATAGCTGATGGTGAACTAACTGCTTATGATGCTACTCCTGATCCTAAAAATGATCCGGATGGCGATAGCTTCTACCATCCTTTAACTCCAGAGCAAGCAAAAAGCAGAATGGCTGATAGCTCGGTAGTTGATAAATTTGATAAAGACGGCAACAAAATAGGTTCATCAATAGTTGGGGGTGAGTTTAACCCTGACAGTATTGTAAAATTCCGCATAAAAGAAGACTGGATTTTTGACAGACAGCGTGGAATTTTTGAACCACGTATCATTGGCATCGCTCCTATGATTAAACCTAAAGCTGGTAGCGTTGATATTGATTACCAACCAGCTTTCTGGATCTACTTCCCAGACGCACGTCAGGTATTAGCTGTTAAAGAGGTAGTAAATCATCACAGCGATGCGACCGGTTTAAGCTTTGATGATGTGTTTATGAAACGCTTATTTGATAGCTACATTGTAAAAGTATCTAACGATAAAGATGAACGTATAAAAGATTATGCACAAGGTATAGATAAGTTATACGAAGCAGAGAAAGTGAAGAAATCCTTAATGGACTGGGAACTTAACCTGTGGCAATATTAAGATTAGTGATTTGATCGAAATTAGGAAAAGGAGCGTTTTACGCTCCTTTTTTGTTTTAGCCTCACGTCATTGCTTGGCAATCCCAAACTTTACAGGGCGGATTTGCATGTAGAGGATTGCCACGCAATGACGGTCAAATTAGAATCGCTTACTCTTCAACAACCTTAACGCTGAAATAATTAATAATAGCCTTGGCTTGTTTAGTATTCACCACTTCCAGCAATTCTGCTTCGGTAGCTTCCCGCACTTTTTTAACCGATTTAAAATACTTTAATAGTTTACCAGATGTTGTTTTACCTATACCATCAATCAGATCAAGCTCGGTAACTAAGGTACCCTGATCACGTTTCTTACGGTGGAAGGTGATGCCGAAACGGTGGGCTTCATCCCTTAACTGTTGTATTACTTTTAAAGTTTCAGATTTCTTGTCCAGATATAATGGGTACTGATCGCCGGGATAATATAATTCTTCCAAGCGTTTGGCTATTCCTATTATAGTAACCTGCTTTTCGATGCCTAACAACTTAAGGCTTTTCATGGCAGATGACAGCTGGCCTTTGCCCCCATCAATCACAATTAACTGGGGTAAGTCAGTCCCCTCATCCAGCATGCGGCGGTAACGGCGTTGTACAGCCTCTTCCATAGTTGCGAAATCATCCGGACCAACAACTGTTTTCACGTTAAAATGCCGGTAGTCTTTTTTTGATGGCTTGCCATCCTTAAAAACCACAATTGCCGACACCGGGTATTTACCCTGAAAGTTAGAGTTATCAAAACATTCAATATGTCGTGGCAATTGATTCATCCGCAAATCCTTCATCATCTGCGTTAATAAACGCTCGGTACGTATCTCCGGGTTTAGCTTTTCATACTGATCAATGCGTTCCTTTTTAAAGAACTGCACATTTTTTTGCGACAGATCCAATAGTTTGCGTTTCTCGCCTAATTTAGGCACGGTAAACTTGATGGATGAGCTATCATCAACGTCAACCTTAAAAGGCACTATAATCTCTTTAGAATGGCTGTTATAACGCGTCCTGAACTCGGAGATAGCTAACGTAAGTAATTCCTCATCGCTTTCATCCAATCGTTTTTTAAGTTCGATGGTTTGAGTTTGGATGATGGTGCCGTTCATTATCTTTAGAAAGTTAACAAAAGCGTATTTCTCTTCGGATGCGATGCTGAACACATCAATATCCGTAATGGATGAATTTACTACGGTTGATTTGCTCTGATAGTTTTCGAGCAGTTCAAACTTCCGTTTCAGCTTATGGGCATACTCATAGTTCATGCTGCTGATAGCCTCTTCCATATCGGCACGCAGGCCACGCAACACCGCTCCTATCTTACCATTTAAAATATCGGTTATCTCGCCAATATTATGATCGTAATCGCTTTCGGTTTGATAGTCCTGGCATGGCCCCTTGCAGTTTCCTAGCTGATATTCCAAACAAACTTTAAACTTGCCCTTCTCAATATTTTGACGGGTAAGCGCAAGGCTACAGGTACGTAATGGATATGTTTCCTTTATCAGCCCTAAAATATTATGCATCATACTTACTGATGCATATGGACCCAGGTATTTTGACCCATCCCGCACAATCCTCCGCGTCCAGAAGATGCGGGGATAATTCTCATTTTTAATAATGATCCAGGGATAAGTTTTATCATCCTTTAGCATTACGTTGTAGCGTGGCTGATGCTTTTTGATCAGGCTGTTCTCCAATAGCCAGGCATCAATCTCGGTATCAACAATGGTAAAAGTAATATCACGTATTTTGGAAACTAAAACCCGTGTTTTGGCATTTACGTTAGGATTATTAAAATATGAAGATACCCTATTGCGTAAATCCTTCGCCTTACCAATATATATCAGTTCCTTCTCGCTATCCCAATACTGATAAACGCCTGGTTTATGCGGAACATTTTTAAGCGCTGCCCGGTAATCAAATTTCTCAGCCATTAGTCACTTATCTTTAACAATTATTCGCAATGACGCTTTTTTATTTGTATCGTCTAAAATTGCAATTTCTTATCCACCGGATTCGTTCCTTGCTGTTGCTGGTTGTAAGCACCACAATCGAGCGTTATACTGAGGCCCCCTTTTGGTGGATCAAAGTCAATATTTTTCTTATAGCCGAGCGATGTATTTGCATACAGCTTCTGCATATAAAGTGCAAATATAGGCAATGCAGTGTTGGCGCCTTCGCCAAGTCTTTCAGTACGGAAATGTATATCACGGTCTTCGCAACCCGTCCAAACACCGGTAACCAATTGTGGTGTATACCCAACGAACCATCCGTCAGAGTTATCATTTGGCGTACCGGTTTTGCCTGCTATTGGGTTAGTTAAGTGGTATTTGAAGCCCATTCTTGCACCTGTTCCATCCGTCACCACAGCTTTAAGCATATAAGTCATTACATAAGCGGTTTGCTCATCCATGGCTTGCTTAATCTGTGTGTGATTAGTGTATAATACATTACCGTTTTTATCCTCAATCCGTAATAAAAACGTTGGTTGTGTCCATACACCGTGGTTGGCAAATACGCCATAAGCACCTGTCATATCAAAAACGGAAGCATCAAAACTACCCAGGCAGATGGATGGATAAGGTGGAACATCAGTGGTTATACCCATTCTTTTAGTCAATTCAACAACAGGCGGAGGGGTAATCTCCTTCATGATGTGAGCGGTTATCCAGTTTTGTGAATGCGCTAGGGCCTCCCGCATGGTTAACATACCGGGTATAGTTTCTGTTTTCCCTGAACGTGGACACCATTTTTGACCATCATAATCAATTGTATCCGGCACGTTATTAAACTCCATACAAGGTGAATAACTTTGTTGAACAGCAACCGCATAAGTAAACGGTTTGGCTGTTGATCCCACCTGGCGTGCGCCATCCTTAACCTGATCGTATTTAAAATGCTCAAAGTTTATACCTCCAACCCAGGCTTTAATGTAGCCCGTTGTTGGATCCATGCTCATTAGTGAATTACGAAGCAGCATCTTGCAATAAACAATTGAGTCTATAGGTTTCATTACCGTATCTATATCCCCTCTCCAGGTAAACAGGTTTATAGAATCGGGTGTATTAAAGTTTTCCCTGATCTCGTCGTCTGATTTTCCTTCGGAAACTAGTTCTTTATACCTATCGCTCCTGCGCATGCCCTGATCAAGCAAAAGTTTATAGTTTTTAATCTCCTTCCAAAGGCTGTGCCCTTTCCAGTGATCATTAAACTGTGCCTGTAGGTTACGCATATATTCGCGTTGCGATTCTTCTGCATATTCCTGCATGGTGGCATCTATGGTAGTATATATTTTCAGTCCGTCACGGTCAAGGTCATAAGGCGTACCGTCGGGTTTAGTGATAGATTTATCAACCAATATCTTTTGTATTTCCTTTTTAAGCACCGCTCTGAAATACTGAGCCAATCCTTCATTATGATCAATTCTGGTAAAATCAAGATCTAATGGTTTCTGCTTAAACTCATCTACCTGTCCCGAGGTTAAATAGCCTTCCTTACCCATACGCTCCAATACCAGGTTACGGCGTCCGATCGCATTCTGCGGATGCCTGATAGGCGAATACAAACCCGGTGCGTTAAGCATCCCTACCAATAAAGCAGCCTGATCAGGGCTTACTTTATCAGGTGTTGTATTAAAATAAGTACGTGTAGCTGATTTTATACCATAAGTATTATAAGCACCAAAATCAACTGTATTTAAATACATGGTTAAAATTTCCTGCTTGGTATAGTGCCTTTCCAACTGAACAGAAATGATCAGCTCCTTTAATTTTTGAGTGATACGCACAAATGGATTATGACTACCACCGCCATTGTATAAGTTTTTAGCCAATTGCTGAGTAATTGTACTTCCCCCCTGCGGCTTACCTATTAAATTATAAAAAATAATACTGAATGAACGCTGAAAATCGATACCGGAGTGCTGGTAAAAGCGGTTATCTTCAGTTGCTACCAGTGCATTCACCAAATAGGGCGACAAATCTTTGTAAGTGACACTCGATCTGTTTTGAACATAGTAGGTGCCTAATACTTTTTTATCGGACGATATGATCTCAGATGCCTGATTGCTTTTAGGGTTTTCTAAATCGCGGAATGCTGGCAGCGGACCAAATAATCCAAAAGCAGTAAGTATTATCAGCAAAGCAAAAAGCACCACACAACCTATGGCAATCTTCCATACCAGCCAGTTATATCTTTTTATTTCTTGCGGTGATAATTTAACTTCCTTTTTTTGCATATTAATAATTGTTTTGATAGTAATCGAAATAACTATCCAATGTTTTTTTGTCGGCTAATTTATCCAGATTTTCCTTGGTAACGATAAAAAAACTGTATTTATCCTTTGGTATCTTCATAATCTCGCCTAACAGCGGCACAATAGCCCTTGCATACGCTTTTACTTCTTCCAGACTGTAAAATCTGCCCACATAAATCAACCTATTATTATCGCCAACCTGCATCAATTGATGCGTTATCCCCCTACCATCATAATTGGTACGGTTAAACTGACCTATACTAAAACGTGAAGATGCCGGGTTAGTATTATCGTTGCTAATATTTATTATAAAATAGTAATTGGTACTATCACGCTTTGAAAATAGTTTGGAGTTATATGGTTGTTTTTGCACTGGTGTAAGAATAGCCACTTGCGCCGGAGCTGCTTTTACAGAATCAGTCTTTTTCGCTTCATCCTCTTTTTTTACCGGCTTACGAACATCAGCAACCTGGTTATCAAAATCAAAATGCCTGCCCGGAACGCGGTATGGCGTTTCCTTCTTATTTTCCACCAATGGAGCAAACGGTACCGCTGTAGTATCACTGTATAATAATGCGTTATGCCTGGCCGACATATCAACCAGATTTGTATTTATGTAATTAATATGTTGTTTAACTAATGGCGTAATCAATCGGTCATTTGGATAATTTTTAACTATCTGCTGCAAATCATTCACGAAAGCAGCAACCGGTTCGTTATGCGCGGCAGATACCGCACGTAAATAATACAACTGCGCAGCCAACGAATTATTTGGATACTGCTTCATTACCTCATCAACCCTGCTTACAACATCGGTATATTTTCTACTGGCGTACAGGTCATAGATTTGATTGTAAAGCGCTTTAAACTCAGCCTCTTTATCATCTAATTTTTTGCTGTACTCAGGGTCGAGTATAACTTTGGCAAAGGCCGTTTCCGGGTAATTTTTTAACAAATCACTTTTGTAAGCATCTGCTTTAGGATCGTTAAGCTCGGAGTAGAGGCGGTACAAACTATAATCAATTGCAGGCTTATTGGGAGTATTCGGGAAGCGTTTTAATATATTCTCATACGTATTGATCGCTTCTTTTTTATCATCTAAAATATCGCGGTAAAAATTAGCAATATCAAACAACGCGTTATAAATACGCAGGTTTGATTGCACGAGCAGATCAGGTGTTGTAGGTAAATTTAATACAATTTGCTGTCGATATTTTGCCGCAGCAACTGACTCACCTGATTTTGCTACAGGACCAGCAGTTGCCAAAGTACCCTGAGTTGGGTTAACCGCAGTACTTGTCCCCGTGGTTGAAGAACGATTGCTTCTGCGCCAGTCATCTTCCAATTTACGGCCACCCCATAAACGTTGAAATTCCTGATAACCCTGGCTTACCGCAGTTGAATTGTAGAAATAAAATGTGCTGTTACCACCACCGGGGGTATTATATAAATTCCCCCCTGCACTTGCGTTATTGTTTGCCTTGCTTGCTGCGAGGGCGCTATTGGCATCAGCCTCCATTTGCGCGGTATGCGCCAAAACCATCGTATCGATTTTAGCGCGACGAGTTTTTTCATCAAAACGGGCCAGCATCTGCAAAGTATCTTCACGTGATATTATCTTCAGACGATCAGTAAGCAACTGCAGGTTATTGGTTTTCTTTTGGATGATTAAGTAACCGGGATAATTGGGTGATAGCGTAGTTAAGGTACTATCATAGTATTTTTTAGCTGTTACGTAGTCGGCTTTTATACTGAAATTGATATCAGCAATGCGCAGATATGATACTCCTTTTTGATTCTGATTTTTGATGCTTGAGCTGATTGATAGCTTATAGTTTTTTATGGCATTCGTGATGTCCTTATCAGAAAAATATAACTGCGCTATCTGATAATATATCTGATCCTTAAACTCCTTATTATTCGGATTTTTTAGTAAGCTCCTTAGTTTTTGAATCCTGGTCAGTTTTATACCGTTTTGTGCATCTTCAATACGTATACGATTTAAATCTGCGTTAAACGACATCTCAAACACAGCGTTACTCTTTGCTATTTTGGTATAGTTGGCATAAGCATCAGCGGTATGATTATTCAATTCCTGCAATTGCCCTAAAATAAACGTCCAGCGCAGGCGCTGATTTTTAGTATGGCAATATTGAATAGCTAATTTGGCCATGGCCTCGCCATCAACGTAATCCTGTATATCAATATCGTATTGTAGCTTGGTAGCATAAACATCGGCCGTAGTATTTTTTTTAGGGTTGATGTTTTGTAAAGCTGTATCCAGCACCAGTTTGGCATCAGGCAATTTGTTTAAATACATTAATGTACGTGCCTTCCAGGTATAAGCCTCTTCTACCAAATTCTTTTCAGTACCGAATTCTTCCGTTACGTAGTTAAAATATTCGCCGGCATTAAAGTATTGGCCTCCTAAAAAATTAGCTTTGCCTAACACCAGGTATGCATCGCCTATGTAATGGCTCTGATCTTTATAACCAATAATTTTGTTGGCTTTATCAACCGCGCTTTGCAGGTCCTTATCTAAACTATATGATTTAGTTACTATAGTATCTTGATAAACATTCAGTATTTCGTTGTAAGAATCAACAAAGGTCAAATCATAATCGGCCTGTTTTTGATCCAATATTTGGTTAGCATCAAAAAGGATATTATAATGTGCGGTTAAGTTTTGCATAGCGCGGTTAAAACCGGTATGCTTTTCTGTAGAGCAACCCACAAAAAATATCCCGATAATAAACGGGATCAAAAGCAAAAATTTAATTCGTTTTGATAAAGAAGGTTTAAAAACTCGCCTCAAAGTATAATCGTTTATAAAAAGCTTTGCTAAAATACTAAATAGTATGCAATAGGATTAATAAATTTGCAGATGCCAGAAAATGAACCTAAAATTGAACCCGAGGATTCCAACGGGCCTAATAACTATTTGAAATTCACTGGGCTTGCCTTCCAAATGATAGCTATTATAGGCGCGTTTACCTATATTGGCTACCGTATTGATAAGGCCGAAAATCATCAAACGCAATGGGTTACAGCTGTACTTTCACTTATTGGCGTATTTATTTCTTTTTATACCGTATTCAAATCCCTTAAAAATTGAAATTATATAAAGTATTACTGCAATTTATAATATTTAGTGCACTGTTGGCTGTGCCCCCGGTTATTTTAACATACGTTGATAACGGATATTGGTTAATACCCAACTTTTGGGGCATCTTTGTTTTTGTATCGGCGCTAACCCTTATCACCATTTTAGCGGTACTTATCGTTCAGCAAAAAAACAGTGAAATGTATGCGCAGGCATTTTTAGGAGCCACTACTTTTAAGCTTTTAGCCTGCCTGGTTTTTGTGCTCATTTTCATAAAAGAAACCAAGCCTGAAAAGATAGTTTTCGTGGTAGATTTTATGTATTTATATTTCTTGAATATGGTCTTTGAAATTTACGGTTTGTTGCGTAACTTGCGCAACCAAAATTCAAGGTAAAAAAGTTCATTTTAAATGGAAAAAAGGTTGATTCTGAACTCAAAAATTTTAAAGCTTTCACGTATTTGTGCTCTTTTTATAGCATTGTGGGCAATTCCGGTTATGGCATTTTCGCAGGGAAAGACTGCTTCGGATGGTAATAAACCCTATGATCCTAAGGATGCAATTTTCGAACATATTGGCGACGCGCACTCATGGCATGTTAGCCTTCCGCTGGTTAAACCCTTCGCAATACCATTGCCTGTAATACTATATACAGACAAAGGAATTGAAATATTCAGCTCTTCAAACTTACACGAAGGCGAAGTTTATCACGGCAAAAATGATTACGTCCTGGTAAAGGATAAAATCAAAATAGCCGATGAAACCGGTACTGTTGACGCTACTAAAAAAGTATATGATTTCTCAATCACCCGCAATGTTGCGAGCATGTGGTTAGGTATGATAATATTATTTATTATTTTCGGAAGCGTATCTTCATCATACAAAAAACGCGTTGGTAAAGCGCCGAAAGGCTTACAATCATTTATGGAGCCTTTGGTAGTATTTGTACGTGATGATGTTGCCATCCCGAATATTGGTGTTAAGCATAGCAAATACATGGCTCTGCTACTTACCTTATTCTTTTTTATATTGATAAATAACTTATTGGGTTTAATTCCAATTTTCCCGGGAGGTTTTAACCTGACAGGTAATATAGCGGTAACTTTATCCTTATCATTCATCGTATTATTGGTAATAAACTTTAGCGGTAACAAATATTACTGGAAACACATTTTTACTCCTGAAATTCCACTTTGGTTATACATCATCATGGTGCCAGTAGAATTGATCGGTATTATTTCAAAGCCTTTCGCTTTGATGATACGTTTGTTCGCGAACATTACCGCGGGTCACATTATCGTACTAAGCTTAATATCACTAATATTTATTTTTAAATCGATAGCGGTATCACCGGCATCAGTTGTATTCGTAGTATTTATGGATACTATTGAATTACTGGTTGCATTTTTACAGGCTTACATTTTCACTATGTTAACCGCATTGTTCATCGGTATGGCTGTTCAGGAACACCATGGTGAGCAACATGAAATTTAATTTTTTTTAAACACATATATTAATATTTAAACAAATGATTGGAATGATCGGAACCTTAGCTCAAGCTGTAGCTGCAGCTGGAGTAGTTGGTAAAATTGGAACATTAGGCGCAGGTTTAGCTGTTATCGGTGCAGGTATCGGTATTGGCCAAATTGGTGGTAAAGCCGTTGAAGGTATTGCCCGCCAGCCAGAAGCTGCTTCTAAAATCCAAACAAACATGATCATCGCTGCGGCCCTTGTTGAAGGTGTTGCATTATTTGCGGTGGTTGTTGCCATGATTGGCTAAAAAAATCAAAAAAACATTCCGGAGCGGTTGGCTCCGGAAATGTTTTTTGAAAGAAATTATTTAAACAAATAAAACCTAACATAAAGTAAGTTATACATTATGGAGTTAGTTACACCCGAAATAGGTTTAGTATTCTGGACCACCATATCATTCCTGATATTCTTGTTCATACTAGGCAAATTTGCCTGGAAACCAATATTAGGCGCGATAAACGAGCGTGAAATATCTATCGAGAACGCTTTAATGAAGGCAGAAGCTGCTAAGGAAGAAATGGCCCGCTTAACCAGCGAGAATGAATCATTACTTAGAGATGCCCGCGCCGAGCGTGATATTATTTTGCAGGAAGCCCGCAAACTTAAAGACAAGATTGTTGGTGAGGCAAAAGAGGCTGCACAGGAAGAAGGCGCTAAAATGATTGAAAAAGCACGATTGGAAATTAACATGCAAAAAGCTTTAGCTATTGCTGATGTTAAAAACCAGGTAGCTTCGCTTTCATTAGAAATTGCCGAAAAAGTATTGCGCAAACAATTCGAAGATGCCAGCAAACAAGATGCGTTGGTAACAGAATTATTAAAAGAAGTGAAATTGTAAAAAGTTAAAAGTAGAAAGTTAAAAGTTTAAGGTTTATCCCCTCACTTTCAACTTTCAACCTTCAACTTTCAACTCAAAAAATATGTCAGAAATAACGGTAGCAATACGGTACGCCAAATCACTTATTGACCTTGCGGTAGAACAAAAAGCCCTAGAAGCGGTAAATGCTGATATGGAATTCTTTGTGCGTACCATAAAAGCAAATTCGGAGCTTAACGCGGTTTTGGTGAACCCTATCATTTATCATGATAAAAAGATTCAAATACTTGATGCCATTTTTGGCGGTAAAGTAAGCCCGGTTACCATCGCGTTTTTTAAACTGATGGTAAATAAAAACCGTGCTGAAGTTTTATATCCTGCAGCGCAGGAATTCATCAACCAGTACGATGTTATCAATAACATTATCAAAGCAACAGTTGTTTCGGCTGCTGAATTATCAGAAGCTAATAAGAAAACAATTGTAGCCGAGATTGAAGCATCAACCAAAGGAACTGTTAAACTTACTGCTAAGGTAGACCCGGCATTAATTGGCGGCTTTATTTTAACTGTAGGCGACAGGCAGGTTGATACCAGTATATCAAGCAGCTTAACTAAGTTGAAAAAAGAATTTTCGCAGGCTGCAGTTTAATTAAGTAAAAAATCAAAACTCTAAATAAAATTTAAAAAATGGTAGAGGTAAGACCAGATGAAGTATCAGCAATATTGCGCCAGCAGTTGTCAGGCTTCAAGTCAGAATCTGAATTAGAAGAAGTAGGTACCGTGCTCCAGGTGGGTGACGGTATTGCCCGTGTATACGGCTTAACTAAAGTACAATCAGGCGAGTTAGTTGAATTTGCTGATGGCCTGCAGGGCATCGTGCTTAACCTTGAAGAAGACAACGTAGGTGTTGTATTACTGGGTCAGTCGGACAATGTAAAAGAAGGCGACACAGTATCACGTACTAAAAAGATCGCTTCAATTAACGTTGGCGAAGGCATGCTTGGCCGTGTTGTTAACACATTAGGCGAGCCTATCGACGGTAAAGGACCAATCACAGGTAAAACTTACGAAATGCCTATCGAACGTAAAGCGCCGGGTGTAATTTACCGTCAGCCGGTAACTGAGCCTTTACAAACAGGTATTAAAGCGATTGACGCGATGATCCCAATCGGTCGCGGACAACGTGAGTTGGTTATCGGTGACCGCCAAACAGGTAAAACCGCGGTTTGTATCGATACTATCATCAACCAAAAAGAATTTTATGCAGCCGGCAAACCGGTTTATTGTATATATGTAGCATGTGGCCAAAAAGCTTCGACTGTTGCGAACATTGTTCGTACTTTGGAAGAAAATGGCGCTATGGCTTACTCAGTAGTAGTTGCTGCAACCGCTGCCGATCCAGCTCCTATGCAGTTCTTCGCGCCGTTTGCAGGTGCTGCTATCGGTGAATATTTCCGTGATACCGGACGCCCTGCTTTGATCATTTATGATGATCTTTCAAAACAAGCGGTTGCTTACCGTGAGGTATCATTATTACTACGTCGTCCACCGGGCCGTGAGGCTTATCCTGGTGACGTATTTTACCTGCACAGCCGTTTATTAGAGCGTGCCGCTAAGATCAACCAAAATGATTCTATCGCTGCAGAAATGAACGATCTACCAGAATCATTAAGAGAAGTTGTAAAAGGTGGTGGTTCATTAACCGCATTACCGATTATCGAAACACAAGCAGGTGACGTATCAGCTTATATCCCAACCAACGTGATTTCGATCACTGATGGCCAGATATTCCTGGAGTCGAACTTATTCAACGCGGGTGTTCGTCCGGCTATTAACGTAGGTATCTCGGTATCACGTGTAGGTGGTAATGCGCAGATCAAATCAATGAAGAAAGTTGCGGGTACTTTAAAGCTTGACCAGGCGCAATACCGCGAGCTTGAGGCATTCTCAAAATTTGGATCTGATCTTGATGCATCAACCAAAAACGTATTGGATAAAGGTGCGCGTAACGTTGAGATACTTAAACAAGGACAGTTTTCACCTGTAACAGTTGAAAAACAGGTTGCCGTTATTTACTTAGGAACTAAGAATTTAATGCGTAGCGTGCCTGTAAAAGACATACGTACATTTGAAAAAGAATACACTGATCAGTTAGAAGAACGTCACCCAGAAGTATTAGCTGCATTAAAAGCAGGTAAACTGGATGACTCTGTTACCAGCGTACTGGAAACAGTAGCCAAAGAACTGGCAGGAAAGTACTAATATGCAGATGTGCGGATAGGCAAATGTGCAAATGTTTGTATATCCGTACTTCTAAAAACTTAATTTACGCAGATCAATTTGCACATCTGCACATACGCAAATTTGCACATTCAATAAATGGCTAATTTAAAAGAAGTAAGAAACAGGATAGCATCGGTAAGCTCAACGCAGCAGATCACCAAGGCCATGAAAATGGTTTCGGCTGCTAAGTTAAAGCGTGCCACTAATGCCATAGTAGCGTTACGCCCATACGCAACCAAGCTTAATGAACTACTGGCAAACCTATCTGCAAGTTTAGAGGAAGGTTGTTCTCCTTTTTTGGAGGAGCGCGAGCCTAACAAAGTACTTGTAATTGTGGTTAACTCAAACCGTGGTTTAGCTGGCGCGTTCAACATGAATGCTATTAAAACTGCTAATAACCTTATTGCCGAAAAATACAGCAACCAGCTTCGTGCCGGTAATGTATCAATAGTTGCAATTGGTAAAAAAGCCCAGGAATTTTACCAAAAGCGTAATTACAAAGTTATTGGCAACAATAACGATGTTTATTTAGACCTTAACTTCCTTAATGTTTCAAAAATAACTGAAAGCATTATGGATGGCTTTTTAAAAGGCCAGTACGACAGGGTTGAGTTGGTTTATAACCAGTTTCGCAATGCTGCTATGCAGATTTTGGTTGCTGAGCAATTATTACCGGTTCCTAAAACTGAGAAACCAGCTAATGCTAACGCAACACAGGTTGACTACATTTTAGAGCCATCTCAGGAAGAAATTGTTGAGCAACTGATACCTAAAAATATTAAAATCCAGGTTTACAAAGCCGTGTTAGATTCACATGCATCAGAGCATGGCGCACGTATGACGGCGATGGATAAAGCTACCGAGAATGCCGGTGATTTGTTGAAAGCCCTTAAACTTTCATACAACCAGGCTCGCCAGGCAGCCATCACCACAGAACTTACAGAAATTGTGAGTGGTGCAGCAGCTTTAACAGGCGCATAAGCTTTAATAAAATACTTTTAAGGGGCCGGAAGTTATCTTCCGGCCTTTTTTGTTTGAATTTATTTCAGCCTCACTCCTGCTGAGTAGACAGTAGAATTGTCCTGTGGGATCCCGAAACAAGTTCGGAATGACGGTTGGGTTGGATTGACTATTAAACCTAACCACAATTAAAGTCATACTGAATTTATTTCAGTATCCCTCCTGCTAGGTAGACAGTAGAATTGTTTTGTGAAATACCGAAATAAGCTCGGAGTTACTACTAAAATTCAGATTCAAACTATGCCAATTGGCATAGTTGCTTAAACAAAAAGTACATCATCCTGATTACCATCATACACCTCAGTTTCTACTAATTGAGTAAGCAAAGCCTTTAGCATGGCTTCTCTTGCCCACCGCTGTTCAGTTGGACTGGCATCTTCCAGGTACCATTTTATCGGTTTATTGATTTCTATTCTGTCTTTATAAACAAACTTTTTGGTGGGATGCATTTTGGTTCCTTCATAGCTGTTCAGGTTTTCCGCTGCAATTGTTTTGGCGAATTGTTTTAAGCTCAAGTCGACCTGTAAGCAATCATCAAGTGAGTTTTTAAAGTCGTGCTTATCCTCTAACCAAAGGGTTAAAAAATCGCTATTTATTTCATGGTCAGCAATAGAGATGCGGCTATAATCGTAGTCGACAGTTATAATTAGCCACCATAAGTGGTTTTTTAGTTTTTGTGTGATCTTTATCATTTTGCTTAGTATCAAGTAGTTAGTAGCAAGTACTGCTGCTTTGGTTAATTTTTCATTCCGGGTAAAAAGTAGATAGCATAAGTATCCGCCCAAGAGAAAATCTTGATACTTGATACTAACTACTTGATACTTAAAAATCTATTTAAACGCTGGTGTCCATCCGGGTAAATACTGTTGTATGGCAGTTATTTCGCGTTGGTATTTTTGGCAAATGCTTTGGTAAGCCTGGTAGCGCAATAATAATTCGTTATTTTGTGATTCGGTTTGGATAAGCGCGTTATGCTGTCTGACAGCTTGCAGCGCGGAGTAGGCTATGTACATGGTTCAGGTTGTATTATATTCTTTCTTCGTCTTATCTTTCTCTTTTTAGTATTATTTGAACCTATTATCCGGGGTGAGTAGCGTAATAATAAAGCAACGAGCACTTCATTTGTATTTTTTCTTTAATTTCTTTATAAATCATTTGTATTATTTATTTATTAAGTATAATTTAGCATTGTTTAACAATACAAATATAAAGATATTTCTTTGTTAAAATAAAGAATTGTTGAAAACTTATTTTAATCGTTATGGAAGATCAGTCAAAACCCAATAAGATAAAAAGAGTACGCCCGGAGACTCTGGAATTCATTATTTTATATAATCAGCTTCGTGGAAAGGCATTTTCCGGCAACACGCAATTGGCAGAGACATTAGGCTTTAACTCAACAAGCTCTATAACCGAGATTATTAAAAGTCGCCAAAACATCGACCCTGAAAAACTTAGAATTTTTAAAGAAATTTATAAAGATTATTTAACACCACAGAAACACACAGAGAATACTGTATCACAACCAGCCGAGCCTGGCATACCTATGTACGAAATTATAGCAACAGCCTCAGGTGTTGAGGTTTATAACGATATTAACGATACCCAAAGCGTGGGTAGAATGAATTTCCCAGGCATTGAAGAATGCGATTTTGCATTACCCGTTTGGGGCCACAGCATGTACCCCTACCTGGAGAATGGTTGCTGGGTAGCCTTAAAGATCATCCACGATAAAAAAATATTACCGGGCGAGGTTTATTATATAGAATGGGGCGATTACCGCATGTACAAGCGTCTGCTTGCCGGTGATCATCCAGATGAGGTTATTGCCCACTCAGACAATACAACGGAAATGATTGGTAACCGCTTAAAATATGCACCATTTGTAGTAAAGATTGATGACATTAAAAAACTTTGTCTGGTGAAGGATATTCATAAGAAACATAATCACTAATCTTAATATTAGCAAGACGGAACATAGCTTCAATTAGAAATTACTATATTTAGCTGATACATAAACAATCTTATGCCGCCAGAGGTCATTCAAATCCCATACAGTAAAAAATCAGGATATGCGGGCTTAGCCGTATTGCTTCTATTGATGTTGTTCTTACTAAAAACAACCGTTACCAACTATTTGGTGCACGATATACTAGGGGCAAGCATTTTTGGCGTGTTAGTTCTGTTTATATTGTTTTTATTGGGATTGATGATTATCACCAGGCTCATTCCTGCATTTAAAGGTGAGGTAGCCCTTGAGCTGGACGAGAACGGTGTAAAAGACTACATCCGCAACATTATACTGGATTGGAAAGATATTGAGGATATAGGCCTTAGACCGGGCCGCAGCACCGCCATGCTGGTTTTCGAACTAAAGTTCGATTCTGATTTTGGGAAACAGGTATTTGTATCCCTCCGTTGGGTCGAAGGCAAGGATCAGGATATTTTTAAAACTGTATTAAACTACTTTGATGCCGCTGAAGGGATTGAAAGGATTGATGAGGATGAATAATAGTCTTTGATCATGATTATTCGTATTGCAATGCTTGAGGATATTCCTGCCATCATGCAATTGGTGGCCGCTGTTGTGCCGGCGATGCAGGCATCAGGCAATTTCCAATGGGATAATACTTACCCTAATGCTAAGATTTTTGAAAACGATATTGCTTTAAACCAACTCTGGGTTGCAGATGTTGATGGTGAAATAGGCGGTATAACGGCTATAACCACCGATCAGGATGCAGAATATGCTCAAGTTGGCTGGGATATTACCGAAACAGCTATTGTAACCCATCGCCTTGCAGTTAGCGTAAACCACCGCCGCCAAGGGATTGCTGAAGCTTTATTAAAGCAAGCTGAGATTGTGGCAGAAAGTCGTGGCATTAAAATTTTAAGGATAGATACCAATAGTAATAATAAAGCAACCCGCCTACTTTTCCCCAAATTAGGTTATGAGTTTGCAGGAGAAATTAGCCTATCTTTTAGGCCCAATTTAAGGTTTTACTGTTACGAGAAATTGATTTAATTAAACACCAGGAGTTTGTTGGAAAAATTGTTTAGTTGTTAATAACTTTTACATCAAAAATTCGTGTAAAATATTCATTTTTATTCAACCAATTATAAACTAGCTCCCATAACGAGCATTTTAAGCTTATAATATTAATTTTATTTATAACAGTTATTAAAACAGAATAGTTTAAATTATAGATTTTCTATTTTTTTACATCAATTAATAACTTTTTAATAAAAAATACAATTATTGACCTTTTTTAAATCGTTGACAATTTATTTACGTTATTACTATAATAGTCAACAAGTGTTTACAACCAATTACGCACCTAAAAAATCTATATAAATGGACTTAAAATCATTATATACAATTGTTATAATTATTGCCGCAACAATTATAGTGGAGTTTTACAAACGCGAACGCGACAGAGTTACAGTTAACTTACATACCAATAATTTAAAACACTTACTTACAATTACCGCATTGGAGTATAAACACACCCATCAGAATACTATAAACGATACTGAACCTGAATTGGTTGACAAAAAAATATCCTCATTGGTGAACAGCTACGAAAAGGGTGAAATACAAAGTTCCGTTCTACAGAAAAAGGTATATTCCTTATTAAAAAACTGAAACAGCATTTCACTTAAATAAAAAAAGCGGCTCGGTGCCGCTTTTTTTATTTAAGTAGTTTTCCACAAAAGAAATATACACGAAACCCCATATAACTGTTATCGTATAAATGAAAATAGAATTATAGCGAAAAGGTGTAATTACAACGCTATCGTGATGTTTATTTTAATTAAAAGTTATGGAAAGCATTTTGTTACTTCTGATTCTGGCACCAACAGCGTTATTCTTAATTCTTAAATTTGACCAAAAACAAAATCGCAAGATAAAAAAGGTTTTAAAAGATACCCATACTGTTGAACCTTTATTCCTGATGCGTGCTACAGAGCAAAAATTAAAGGAGTTAAACACACAGCTATATGGTAATATAGCCTTAATAGCCAATGGCATTCATAGTGGCAGAATCAATATTAATGAAGGCGCAAGACAAATGCTGACTTCACAATTAAGTAAATTGACCAGCGACTATAATTCAGGCGAATTAAACTTAAAAGCTTATAATAGTAAGCTTAGCGAAATGATTCAGACTGTTAACCAGGTTAAGTATCTGAATTTTGAACAGATAAACACTTGATCATCATCATCATTTAAATAAGTAATTTTTGTTTTATACCTACTTTGCTTATTATTGCAGATGGTATGACTGACGAGGCAGTAATAAAACGTTTAAAAGTAATTGTTAAGGAACATGGAGGCCAACTTGGCCTGGCCAATACAATTAGTGTTGATCAAGGCTTTATAAGCAAGGTAATTAACCGGAAACAAGAAATGAGTTATTACCTTATTCGTAAGCTCTGCTTCCAGCTAAAATACTCTCCTGAGTGGTTGATACTCGGTACTGGAGAAAAAATGATAAACAAACCCGATTCAGCCAAGTTAATTACCGAGATTCAGATGTTACGTACAGAAGTTGATATTCTGCACGCAAGAATGCGCGCTTACGAAATTGAATTAAATGAATTGAGGCTGGAATATCCTGCTAAAAATCAGAAAGCGGGGTAAATATTAAAAAGCCGCTTATGTAACAATAACGGCTTCGTCTGATTTCATGCCCCCAAGCATTTTTCGCTTGTGATACAATATTCCTAATGAACAAATCAGCACGCTCGTTAATAACGATATTGCGATAATAACATCTGCCACTGAAATATACCCTTTAGCCCCGGCGAAAATAATACCGGCCTTAGGAACAAACAACCCAACCAGGGGGAATGTTAAAAAGATTCTAAATATTATAAGTTCTTCCATACGCTGCAACTATATGTTATTTGTAACATTTGTAACAAATAAGATGCCGCTTTGTTTATAGATAATATTAATTTATATGTAAATATTCAATACTTCAACCACAATCTCCTACAAATCAATGCATTAACAATAACTATAGGTTAATAATTAATTTAATTATATTGCTAGATGATAGTTTTGTATATAAACAGCAGCACTTTTAGTTCTGAAAATCAGACATTATTTTTCGTCGAAATGCATTTTGTGTCCAACTATTAGTACTAGTTATTTACACATTATTCTGTTAGCTGTATGATTTTTGCTCGTTTTTACGGGCATACAATTTTACAGCTCCTAATATTGCTGCTGCAATAACCAGTATCCATACCCAGGTATCTAAAGGGCAGGTGGTGCTGCTACCCGTCGGGTCACTGCCCTGGCAGGATTCATCCTGTGCAAACAATATCGCAGGACACATTATTATCCCTGCCGTAAATATGAATAGTAATAACTTATTGAAAACTTTATTCCTCGTGCACATTTATAATCCGGTTATTTGGTTTTTATAAATTTTGATTTTGCTAATACATCCCCACTGTTATCCTTCAACACGATAATGTATACACCCTCTTTATAGCTGCTGATGTCTTCTGTCCAGCTATACGTATTTAACACCCGGTGATCCATCAGCCCACCTGAGGTATTGTATATATCTGCTGTATAGTTCGCCGTGGTTGCTGCCTTCGAATTTACCAATATATTAATGATATCCTTCGATGGGTTAGGGTAAACGCTAAAATAACCATTTGAGCTTACACTATTATACCCGATCGTGATCAGTGAGGAATAAGTAACATTTCCATTGATATCATTTTGAGCCAAACGGTAGATATTATTACCGACTACCGGGTTGCTGTCCACAAAATTATAATTGCTGTTGTTATCGCTCTGTACCGTATAAATCGGGCTAAAGGTATTATTAACCCCTTCTTTCTCTAATACAAAGCCGGTATAAGTACCTGTATTATTGGCTACCCAGTTTAACTGGACACCGCTGCTTATCTTCTGGCCGGTGAAGGTCAGCAATTGGTATGGAGGCAACGCTTCCCGTTCAAGCACCAGGTCAAAACGGTTTGCTCCATAGGTGCTCGTATCGCCCGTATTGATCGTGAAGCTATACCCATTCGTGCTGCGAAGGTTTACCGAATCATTCAGCTTATGATCACGCAGGTAAACATTGTACAGCGCATCTATATTATTAATGTCCGCAAGGCTTATCGTATAAGTACCGCTTGTGGTGGCCGAGGCATATAGCTTTACCGTTTTCCCCTGGCTGTAACTGCCCAGGCCGTTAATACAAAGACGGGCCCCATCGCTTGAATAACTTGACAGGTAAACTTTCGGCGCCGTACCGTCCAGATCTATCGCGTCTTCTAATGGGCTGTATTTATCATTCCAGCTCTGGTTAAAATAAATACCTGTTTGCGTATAAGTCGACGTATCCTGCATGATCTGCAGGTGCAGGCCCGCTAAACCGGAGGGTAATGCCTCCGCCGCGGACATACTGTTATTGCTCTTTTGGTTTAAGATAAGCACCGGCGATGTACTGGTACCAATCGTTACATTTACTTTGTCTTTTTCATAGAAAGTAAGCCCGGAGGATGTGCTGAGCGCCTGGACAAAAAAGCCTTGTCCACTGGCGATATATGGCTGTGAACCTGTGGTGGATGAGGTGTGATTGCCACTATAGGCTACAAATGTATTATTCGGTTCCTTTAGCTCCCAAAACATTGGGCCAATATTGGTACCACTACCTTTGTTATCAAAATATAAACTGTCCAGGTCTATTGTACTTGGGTAGGGGTTACCTACCTGGTTTAAACCCGGGCCCTTAGCTGCCGTATTGTTAGTAGCCGGGTTATAGGATAAATTTGTATTTCCTGTGCTGAAAATATAGGTAGAGATCGTCCCCTGATTAAGATAGCCTGTTGCTGAGGTTGTGGCTGCAAGAGGTGACGTTGCCGTTAAATTTGCAGCTGTATTTGGTCCAACAAAATATACTTGCACCGAATTACCTACCGGGACCTGGCCTGTTTTTTTAGTTGCAGCCAGGGTTGTACCATAAGTTGTTACATTGTACGTTGAGCTTCCTGTCATGGCATATATACCCACATTTTTGCCCGAAATGTAAGTGGTAAAATTTTGCGCACGCGATTCATCGTACAAATACATTAATGGGTTAGCTGTAGCGGTAGCATATGAAAATCCTGTGCCTGGCCCGGCCGTAAGCATGCCTCCGTTCAAGGAATGAAGATCAATAAAACCTTCGCTAGCGGTCTGATTAGTAGTTGTAGGATCTATGTTTACATTTACAGGTAAGGTAAGTAATCTATATCCTCTATATCCTACCCCTCCAGGAATGTAACGCTGTACAGTATAAAGTCCTTTTAAATATGGCGACCCTCCGGAGGTAATATTTCCTATGGTTGCCGATCCACTGGCATCAGATTGTAAAGTAAATGTACCCGTATTGGTTACCTGATTAGCATAGTAAGTTAAATTCAGTACAGATGTTGGCCCTAAATAGAAGGTACCCGCATTTGTTAAAATTGCAGATTGATAGGAAAGATTAATTGTGCACGAAGAATTAGTGATACCGGCATAAAAAACCCCACCGCTATTATTATTAATTTGCCCTTGATAACCCGGTGTAATAGATGAACCGGCAGACATTGTAATTGTCCCGGTATTGTTAAGTATAGATTGTGCGGTAGTGCCAAACTTCCACGTGGTATTGGTTGCGTTAATTGTGCCTGTGTTGGTGTAAAGCTCCTGGTAATACCCTGTAATTTTACAACCTATTGTAGAACCATTAAAGTTTAATGTTCCACTATTATTTATTGTTGGCGAGGTAATGCTGGGTGAATTTCCGTTCATCGTAACATTACAACCGTCAGCAAAATTAACCGTAATACCCGAAGCTACTGTGAAAGCAGACTGATACTCAAAATTAAGGGCAGTTCCAATGGTTACAATTCCCAGATTAGTGCCTGTTCCGGCAAATGTTAAACTTGTTGCTTGCGAGCCACCTATAGTTAATTGGGTGGCAATAGGTAGTGTATGGTTTCCGCTAAAAGTTATGGTTACTGTATTATTCTGACCTATTTGTAACTGATCAATTGATGCTGAAGGTAATGCAGCACTAAATGTTATATTAACATTATTAGTATTAATAACAGCTATATCAGTTGTAACAGCTGAATTACTACCCGGATAACCCGCCGATCCGGATGAACTCCAATTAGTAGCAACATTCCAAGCACCCGATGCGCCGCCTTTCCATGTATAAGTAGTAGCAGCTAAAGCTATATTACATTGCAATACACATAACGAAACAAGTAAAAATAGCAATCGTGTCTTCAAAGCAATTGGGTTGAAAACACCCTCTTCAAAAAGCATGCTAAAAATCTGCTTGTATCTACCCTGAAAGATATTAATTCTGTAAAAGTGCCCTAGTTACGAAATTGGACAATACTTGGTTAGATTATAATAATAAAAAACAGAAAAAAACATCTTGGAGCTAATTTGCAGATATAGAATT
>Ga0206799_1029_pt1 | contig 39108 bp, 45 predicted proteins | sample Alteio_BWOrgCont_67_FD_152900 | JGI IMG/M metagenome (GOLD analysis project Ga0206799, IMG submission 152900) | Enriched cells from forest soil in Barre Woods Harvard Forest LTER site, Petersham, Massachusetts, United States -... | ecosystem: Environmental > Terrestrial > Soil > Temperate forest >...
TCCGAAATACGTGAGCAAATGGGGCGCTGTGCGGTAGATGTGGCACGCTCGGTTAATTATACCGGGGCAGGCACGGTTGAATTCATTATGGATGATCAATTGAATTTCTACTTTCTCGAGATGAATACCCGCTTGCAGGTAGAACACCCTGTATCCGAACTAATAACGGGCATCGACCTGGTAAAGGAGCAAATAAAAATCGCGCGAGGCGAAGCTATCAGTTTTAAACAGGAAGACCTTGAAATAAAAGGGCACGCCCTTGAGTTGCGCGTATATGCCGAAGACCCTGCAAATAACTTTTTACCAGATATCGGTACGCTGCAAACATACGTAACACCAAAAGGGCCAGGGGTAAGGGTTGATGACGGCTTTGAGCAGGGTATGGAAATCCCTATTTATTACGACCCGATGATAGCCAAATTGATCACCTACGGTAAAGACCGTACAGAGGCTATTGAACGCATGATACGGGCAATAGACGAATACCAGATAACAGGTATAACCACTACTTTAGGGTTCGGTAAGTTTGTAATGCAGCACGAGGCGTTTACTTCGGGTAATTTTGATACGCATTTTGTGAAGAAGTACTTTACGCCCGAGGTTTTGCAAAACGGCAATGAGGATGAAGCAATGATAGCGGCTATAGTGATGGAAAGGTTACTTGCACAAAAAACCGTTAACAGTATCAACGCCCAGGTTAGTGCCGAAACATCGGCATGGGCTAAGAACAGGAAGGATTTATCTTAAGGCAGAGTATTTAATATTTGCTCGAGATTACCTATCAGTCCAACCTGCGCAGCGATAATTTTCACTTTAGCCGTTTCCAAATCAAACCACCCGGCCCTGTCAACTTCAGGAAAAGCTTGCTGTTTACCAGATCTCGGCGGCCATTCTATTTCAAAGGTATTGCTGAAAATGGTCTCATGATCAATATTACCCTCCACGGCCCATGCATAAACCTTTTTACCCGATTTTTGAATTATTTGCTCAAGCGGAATAAAATTACCATTAATCGGCTGACCGGTTTCTTCCTTAAATTCACGTTTGGCGGCGGTTAGCGCTTCTTCATCGTCCAAGAATTCGCCTTTGGGTATAGACCATGTGCCGATGTCTTTATTCTTGAAGAACGGTCCGCCCGGATGAACCAAAAACACCTGTAATTGGTCCATACTAAACCGGTATAATAATATCCCCGCGCTTTGCTTTGCCATAGGCTATAATTTAAGGCAAGTTAACAAAAGCCCAAACTTTAATTGTTATTTTTGAACCGCAAAACCTTTAAACCATGGCCGAAAATAACTGGACAAAATTTATTATCACCGCTGATTTTAATACCGATGCCCGGAGCATTTATAAAGCCTGGACAACATCTGCAGGTTTAGAAAGCTGGTTTTTGAGGAAAGCTGAATTTTACACCATTACCGGTCGACTGCGTGAGCCAGAAGAATTTATCCTGAAAGAGGATACTTATGAATGGTACTGGCACGGTTTTGATGATAGTACAGTAGAGAAAGGCCAGGTGCTGGAAGTGAACAGTATAGATTTTTTAAAATTCACTTTCGCGGGAAATTGTATTGTTAGCGTGAGGATAGAGAGCAAAAACGGTTTAACCATCCTTGAATTGACGCAAGAAAATATACCTGAAGAACCAGATCCAGCAAAAAATCTTTTCGTGCAATGTCAAACGGGCTGGACATTTTACCTGGCGAACTTGAAATCCATCATCGAAGGCGGCATCGACCTGCGCAATAAACGCCTGGATGTGAAGAGTAATTTTAAATAACCAAGACAATCAGCTTTAAATATTATTCTACATTTGCTGCAATTCTATTTAAGGCAATGTTTACAGGAATAATTGAAACTTTAGGAAAAGTAACAGCACTGCAGCACGATCAGGGCAATCTGCATATTACCGTTGAATCAGCAATTGCTGCTGAACTTAAAATAGACCAATCCGTTGCGCACAATGGTGTATGTCTCACGGTTGTCGCGCTAAGCGATGGCAAACATACCGTTACTGCTATTGCCGAAACGCTTCAAAAATCAAACATCGGCCATTTAAAAACAGGTGACCTGGTAAACCTGGAACGCTGTATGCAAATGAACGCCCGGCTCGACGGGCATATTGTTCAGGGTCATGTTGACCAGGTAGCTACCTGTATCGGGTTTAAAGAACAGGATGGCAGTTGGGAGTATACGTTTGAGTATGATGCAGCTATTGGCAATGTCACAGTTGAAAAAGGTTCTATTTGTGTAAACGGTATCAGCCTCACTGTCATTAACTCCAAAAAAAATAGCTTCTCTGTAGCAATTATCCCGTATACGTTTGAACACACCAATCTACAGCAGGTTCGCGTCGGCTCTACCGTCAACCTCGAGTTTGATATTATTGGCAAGTATGTTGCCCGGTTAATGCAACGGTAACAAGTACCCTCACTCAAATAAATTCTAAACAATCAATGCCATTATAGGTTATCATCATATAACAATTGATAAAACCATATGGATAAGTTAAAGAAGTTTGAGTTGATGGAGAAGATTGTCCATGAACTGGAGGACCTGAAAAATAGCCAGCAGGCGATCATACAGAAATTAGCCAAAATTGAAGTTGATAACATCGACCTGGGCAATAAAAGACTGGATAAAGACTTGCCTGATATGCACCAGCGTGTATCTGATAATTTGGATACAATAGCAAGCATACTGGAAGATTTTGCTACCCAGACTGACACTTACAGCGATACGAATAATATCGCAGCATTAAAAGAACAGGAAGCCCTCGGCAAATAAAAAAAGCTTACCGGATAAAAGCCCGGTAAGCCAATTTTTTACTTCTCTGCTGTGCGAATGAAAATTACCTTCCTGAAGGTGCCTGTCCAGCCGGCATCGCCGATGGTGAAGGCGGAGTTGCAGGTGTTGGTCTGTAGATAGCGCATGTAGCAAAATCTATTACCAGGCCAGGCCAAAATAATACAAGATCCGCAATAAATGCGCCTACACGCAGCCTGCGCTGCTCCTGGCCGGGTAGTGGTTTTGTACGTTGATAGGTGTTTGTAGCACCACCAAATACGGTGGCACAACTTTGAAACAGGCACAACACGATTAAAACAGGTGCAATGCTTTTATAAATTTTTTTCATGTGATTAAAGTTTATTGCGACTAATATAAGACTTGTATCACAAGAAAAAAATCTAACCTAAAAATTTAGTAAGTATTTAACATATTCACTCAATACTCTTCCCTTTCATTGCTGTGCTGATGGCCTGGTCCATCAAACGCTCGGCGAAAGGACGGGTAAATTCATTAAGTTCATCGATACTTTTATGGATAAGGTCCTTATCACCACTTGTTAATGCATCCTTTAGGGCCTTTATGTATTTAGTTGTTTCGCTGATCTCGGTTATGCTCACATAATCACTGTTTTTCTGCAAAAAGCGTTCAACAGTATACACCATTTGTTCGCCTTCGGTTCGGGCTTCAATGATCATACGCTGGGCCACATCGTCTTTGGCGTGAGTGATGCTATCCATTAGCATTTGTTCTACCTGGTCATCGGTGATGCCGTAAGTAGGTTTCACTTCTACTTCCTGTTTTACACCCGAACGCAGTTCCATGGCCTGTATTTTGAGTATGCCATCGGCATTTAGCAGGAAATTAATATCCACTTTCGGAAAGCCTGCCGGCATGGATGGGATACCTTTTAGGTCAAATTCGGCTAACTTGCGGTTCTCGCTGATCAGGTCACGTTCGCCCTGGTAAACGGCAATTTTCATATTCACCTGGCCGTCAATCGAGGTTGTATATTGCCTGCCTGCTTTGGTAGGCACTTTGGAGTTACGCGGAATGATCACATCCATCAAACCGCCCATTGTTTCGATACCGAGCGATAAAGGAGTAACATCCAGTAATAATATATCCCTGCGGTTGCCTGCCAATACATCAGCCTGTATGGCTGCGCCTAAGGCAACAACCTCATCCGGGTTAATATCAGCATGTATGGGCCTTGCAAAGAAGTTTGCCACCATTTTTTTAACCAGTGCTGTACGGGTTGAGCCGCCCACCATTACTACTTCGTTAATATCGCCGATATCTAGGTTAGCGTCTACCAATGCCTTATGGCAGCATTCAATAGTTTGCTGTACTTTGGGTAATATCAATTGTTCAAATGTGGTACGGTCAAGCGTACACCATATATCGCCGATCTTCTCGTTAAATAAGCTTTGATGTGCGAACGACTTTTTAGCTTCTTCAGCCTTTAGGCGAAGTTCCTGCGCCAGTTCGCGGTTTTTAACGAGTTCGGCTTTGTCTAAGCCATTCTTTTCTATCCAGTAATCTACGATGGCGCGGTCAAAATCATCGCCACCTAAAAAAGTATCTCCATTGGTTGATAACACTTCAAAAATGCCGTTTTGTATTTGCAGAATGGACACATCAAAAGTGCCGCCACCCAAATCATACACGGCAATTGTTTTGGTTTCTTCAGGATTCAAACCTATACCATAGGCTAAACTTGCTGCGGTAGGTTCGTTCACAATACGCAAAACATCTAATCCAGCCAATTTACCCGCATCGCGTGTGGCCTGGCGCTGAGAATCGTTAAAATAAGCCGGAACGGTTATTACCGCACGATTGACTGGTGTTTTTAGGGCATGCTCGGCACGTTCTTTTAACTCTTTTAATATCAGGGCCGACAGGTCTATCGGCGTGTAAAATTTATCACCAACCTTTATTTTTACCAGGCTCTCGGTATCGTCGTCGATAACTTTATAGGAGAAAAAATCCTTATAATTTTCAATGTCTTTATACGAGCGACCAAGCAATCTTTTTACTGAGAAGACGGTGTTTTGCGGATCAGTAATCAAGTAGTTTTTAGCCTCGTTACCAACTGTAACTTCACCCGCCGGGCCAAAATGCACCACGGAAGGTACTAAAACACCCTTACCGGTATCATTAATTACTTTGGGATTTTTATCGGGGTCGATAAATGCAACGAGCGAGTTAGTCGTGCCCAGATCGATCCCTACAATAATATCTTCCTTTTGTATAGAGCCTGTTGCCAGGTTGATAGAAACTTTAGCCATTGTAAACAATTAACAAGCGGCAAATGTACTTAGTTTTGGGCTACGGTGTGTCATACAATTGTTGTTATGATTGACGTTTAATAAAGCCAATCCGTATATATAATGCAAATTGTTTACTTTCATGCCGATGATCATATATACCCCGAAAAACAAACACTTATTAAGGCCTTTATTACTGCTACTGCTACTGCTACTTACAACTGCCACTACCACCAGGGCCCAGGAGTTCGGTGGTAACCCACCATCTATCAAATGGAACCAGGTGAACGTACCTGCTGCTAAAGTAATATTCCCCAAAGGGTTAGATTCAGCAGCCTGGGCAGTGGCCGATATTATCAATAAAATGAACCCGGCCATACAATCAACTATTGGCGCCAAACAAAAGCCGGTAAGCATTGTGCTGCAAAATCAAACTACGATAGCCAATGCTTATGTGGGCCTGGCGCCGTTCAGGAGCGAGTTTTACCTGACACCCGACCAGAATAGCTTTGAAATAGGCAGCCTGCCCTGGGTGCAGCAACTGGCCATACACGAATTCAGGCACGTACAGCAATACAATAATTTTAATGTGGGTTTATCGCGTGTGCTGCACATACTTTTTGGCGAGGGCGGGCAGGCGCTGGGGAATGAGTTAGCCATCCCCAACTGGTTTTTTGAGGGCGACGCTGTGTTTAACGAGACGATGGTAAGTGACCAGGGCAGGGGGCGTATACCGTATTTCTTCAACGGCTACCGTGCTTTATGGGCAGCTAATAAAAACTATAGCTGGATGAAGCTCCGCAACGGTTCGTATTTGGATTTTACCCCCGATTGGTATCCTACAGGCTATATGATGGTATCTTATGGCCGCGAAAAGTTTGGCGATATGTTCTGGAAAAATGTGACGCACGATGCGGCTGCATATAAAGGAGGTTTTTACCCGTTACAGACGGCTATCAAAAAGTATTCGGGCGAGAGTTTTGAAAAATTCAGGAATGAGGCATTCGAACATTTTAGAGATGTATTTGCCGCTGACAAAATAGGTGATGTAAAATTCATAGTTCCAAAGCATTTCGTAGCGGATCAAGAATACCCTGCTTATGTAAATGACAGCACTTTGATTTACATGAAAAGCACTTATGATCATTTGCCTGTTTTTGTGATCAGGAGCGCGGGTAAAGAAAAAGTCATCGGCGTCCGTGATGTATCACTGGATACTTACTTTGCCTATCACGATGGTAAAATAGTTTATGCCGCTTACCGCCCCGATCTGCGGTGGACCTACCGCGATTATAGCGAACTGGAACTGCTGGATGTGAAAACAGGGAAGGAGCGGCGGCTTACTGTAGCCTCCAAATATTTCTCACCCGATTTTAGCGCCGATGGTAAAACGATCGTAGCTACCCAGGTCGATCCGTTCGGCAGAAGCTCAATACACCTGCTCAATGCAGCCGACGGTAAATTAGTGAAAGTTGTGCCCAATCCGGACAAGTTATTTTTTACCTACCCCAAGTTTTATAACAAAGATCAATTGATATCTGCGGTGCGAACCTCAAAAGGGCAAATGACATTGGCATTGATCGATATTAAAACTGGTAAACCAAAGTATTTACTGACGCCGACATGGCAGCCCATAGGTTTTCTTTCAGTGAAAAACGATAATGTTTATTTTACTGCGACGTCAGATCTGATTGATTGTTTATTTTCTTTTAATGTCGCTACAAAAGAATTGCATGCGTTAGATAATTCCAGCAAATTGTATGGGGAGATCGGGAACTATGAGCCGGCTACGGGTGATAAAAAAATTGCCTGGGTATGGTTTTCAGCAGATGGTTATACCATACGCGAAGCCAATAGATCAGATTTACAATGGAAAGAATTGCGTCCTGTGCTACCCGGAAGCCTGCCTGAACTGGGCATATCTGCACTCAAACGCGATACAACCGCCGATTTGCTTGCTTCTGTGGATTTTAAGCCTTTGCCCGTCACCAAATACTCCAAAACCTATCACCTGTTCAATTTTCACAGCATTATACCGGCTATTAACGACCCCAATTACTCTATTGCTATTATTGGTGAAAATGTATTGAATACTTTTCAGTCGCAATTATCGCTTGGCTACAACCGGGATGAAGGTTACAAGCAAGTAGGTTTTGACGCTGTTTATGGTTCATTGTTTCCTTTTCTGCGTGCCGGGGTCGATTATACCATTGACCGCCGCGCATTTTATAGGAACGGAAACGTTTACTGGAATGAAACCGACCCGCACGCCGGGTTCGAGTTTCCTTTAAACTTTAGCCAGGGTAAAAATATAACAGGGCTTGATTTTGGTACCAATGTATATTACAGCAGGGCCGATTTCCAGGCGCCGTATAACCAAACATTCCACTCCAGCAGTTATACTTACCTGGATAACTACCTCACGTTTTCAAATCAAATACAGCAGGCAAAGCAAAACATCTATCCTCGCTTTGCACAAAATATCTCCTTCGATTATGAGAAAGCCATAACCGGGTTGACAGCTAACCAATTCCTGGTTACATCAAATCTTTTCTTCCCGGGGCTATCGATCAACCATAACCTGATCGTCAACATAGCATACCAGCAAAAAAATGACGAAAATGTCATCGATTTTACCAATAATTTCCCTTTTTCACGTGGGTATGTGGCCGAAAACCTCCACATGATGGATAAAGCCGGCGTGGATTACCATTTGCCTTTAATTTATCCTGATGCAGGGGTAGCGAGTACTATATATTTTTTAAGACTCAGGGCCGATGTATTTTACGACTATACACGAGCGTACGACAGTTTTTCGGACGGCAGTTCGTACAAAAACTTTAGGTCGACGGGCGCGGCGATATTTTTTGATACCCAATGGTTCAACCAGGTGCCCATATCATTTGGGATACGATACGATTATTTGCTTGACCCCGACCTGTTCGGCGGTACGGGCCGCAGCCGGATAGAGTTGGTGCTGCCGATAGCGGTGTTTAATTAATTATTGAATTATTGATTGGAATTTACTTATAAGCTTTCGAAATAAAACCGCATACATCTCCTTGACAGGTTTCAATATCTGAATTTCTTTTTCTGATATATTGAATTATTTTATTGTCGTTAGCAGGAATTTTAACTTTTTTATTTTTCAGCCAGTCGAAACCGGTTACCCCATACATCTGCTCCTCACAACTTATACTGTTTAGCATTGATTCTAGTTCTCTGAAATTTCTTTGTTTCACCAAAGTATCAAGGTGCAATTTGTCCTGTGTATCGTTATATCCGTCCCCACCTCGAAGAGCGTAAAACTCGTCAAGGTCTAATTCGTTTTTTAAATCTTTTAGTGTTTTTGATGAATTGTAAAAAAGGTTTCTTGATTTAAGGTACATAAGTGCTCTTACGCTATCTATAATTGGGATACTGTGCCTTTTGTTAAATGATGTATCGTGTACATCTTCTATACCCAGTGCGACAGAAATTATAACCGAACCAAAACATATGGTGTCATTTTTAACAAGCAAATTGATCTGGTAACCATAAGAATTAAGTCTTACTTGAATTCTTTTATGCTTGTATCCAAAATCAACATCCCGGTTGAATAGTATTTCGATCCGGCTATCATTTGGTCGCCTGGTTTGCTTTAGGCTATCAAGTTTTTTATAAAAAACGGTATCCGAGTGTCCTTGGGCAATCAGTGCTTGAATTTTATAGAAATAAGTTTCCTGTTGGCCATATGATGTTTTGATACATGCTATAAAAAACAACAGTATAAATAAACGAATGATTATGTAATTATTAAGGCTCATAAAGTAAAGATGAATAAAAGCTCAGAATTCCATAATTATCCGTTCGCCAACCTGATAATATTTTTCACCCTTTCCACATCCGTCAGCGCAAAACTAAACTCATCTGATTCGCCGTACTCCATCAGGATATGATCGTTCTGGTATTCCATTTTGCTTTTTACCTTACTCCGGGCGGAGGAATGTATCTCTTTGGCATTGGTAAAATGGATAAGATCTGCCACTGTATTTTCATTCACCCCTGCTCCGGGCATAATGATGATACGCCCCGCAGCTTTTTCAATCAAATGCGCTATGATGTTAGAGCCTTCGATAGCCGAGCTTTTACCGCCTGATGTTAATATACGTTCGCAGCCAATTTCAATAATATCTTCAAGCGCCCGTGTCATATCGGCACACATATCAATAGCGCGGTGAAAGGTAACGCCCAGGCCTTTTTGTTTAGCCATTTTTACCAACTCGGTGCATCGGGGCTTATCGATAGTGCTATCGGCATTTAAAATACCTATCACTATGCCATCACAACCGGCTTCAATACAATATTTGATGTCGGCCTTCATTACTTCAAACTCAATATCGCTGTAAAGGAAATCTCCAGGACGCGGACGTATCAAAACGTATAATTTGATTTTCAGCAGTTTGCGCGCCATGGCTATCTGTCCGTATGACGGGGTAGTGCCGCCCTCGTGCAGGTTATCGCATAACTCAACACGAAATGCACCGCCATCCTGCGCCGCCAATGCAGACGTGACCGAATTGGCGCATACCTCTAGATGTATGATTCGTTTAGATGGGTTTTTCATGGAACAGCAGACGTTAGTTTACAGGCGCAGATTACCTAATAATTACTAATTTAATCATTAATTACATATTAACCTAATTCAATGACTCCCGAACAACCTCTATGAACCAATTAATAGATGCTTTTACCCTTAATGATAAGGTCCTGCTTATCTGCATTACAAACAGCGAATGAAAACCCGCTTTGGATAGCATAAGCCCCATATTCGCCTTTTTTGTTGATAGCGAGGAACCCAACCTGTATATTTTTTGCGGTATCGGGTTTCTTTTTGATGATACGTTCTACGGCCGCCTTACAAGCATCCTCCGGCGACATGCCCTGGCGCATCAATTCGACAACCAGGAAGCTGCCCACATTGCGTATCACTTCTTCGCCAACACCGGTTGAGGTAGCCCCACCCACTTCGTTATCCACATATAGGCCCGCACCAATAATAGGGCTGTCGCCCACGCGGCCATGCATCTTCCAGGCCATGCCGCTGGTGGTGCAGGCGCCGGATATATTGCCCTTGGCATCAATGGCCAGCATACCGATGGTATCGTGGTTGTATTTACTGCCGGGCTCATGACCCTGTTTATTTTCGATGTTCATTACCGGGCTGTATTTGGCCGTTTTTAGCCATTCCTTCCATGCCTTTTCTGATTCGGGAGTAAGTAATTTCTCCTTTTTGAAACCCTGCTCAACTGCAAACTGCGTTGCGCCATCACCAACAAGCATTACGTGCGGTGTTTTTTCCATCACCAAACGGGCCACTGATATGGGATGCGCGATATTCTCAATAGCTGCAACAGAGCCGCAATTGCCAAACTCGTCCATAATACAGGCATCCAGGGTTACATGGCCATCGCGGTCCGGGTAACCGGCACGCCCTACGGTATGGTTGTTCATATCGGCTTCGGGAATTTTAACACCGGCTTCTACTGCGTCTAATGCACGGCCACCTTTTCCGAGGATGGTCCAGGCCTCTTTGTTTGCCGGCACACCAAAGTCCCAGGTAGAAATTACGATTGGAAACCCTCCTCCGTCGTTGCGGGAAGAGAGTGTTTTAGCCATAGCTGATGGCGACAAAGCTGCAAGTGAAGCACCCGCAGCCGATAACTTGATAAATTTGCGGCGGTTATACATACGGCGAATATAAAGAGTTTAGACCGGGTTTTATTTGTAACGATTTTATTGACCGGCCATGTCCGTAATCGGCCGTACTTCTACGCTTCCGCCGAACTCGAAAATTGGACAATTGTTGGCAATGGCCTTTGCGGCATCCAGGTTGTCAGCTTTAATAATGAGTACCGAACTTACCAATTCACCGTCGGACATATAGGGTGTGCTCTTAACCGATTTTTCGGTACCACTAATAGTTACGCCATCGTTATCCGGGCGATAACCGCCAGCCAGGTTACCCGATTTAGCCAGTCCGCCCATATAATCCTGCCATTTTTTGATGTTATTTTGAACGGCTTCTTTTGAAGCAGGCTTAAAGTTAGTGTTATACCGAATGATGAACAGGAACTGCGATTTTGCCGGGCTCGCTGCTTGCTGCGCAAACGCGGATGAGAACAAGGCTACTAATGCTATGGACAGAATGATATGTTTTTTCATGATGATCTATTTTATTTATCTTTTTCTATGTCTTCTTCTGTTGGCTCAGTATCGTCTGCGATTATCTCTTTGCATTTTTCAACATCCCGCGCGAATACCTTTAGTTTAATACCGCCACCACCCTGGTTATAAACAGGGTATATGCTGCCCATATTTTCGTCAGCTAAAAAGCAGGGGATGCCGTTGGCTTCCAGTTTAGTGCGGATGATCTCAGCCAGTATCGGGTCGTAAAAGGTTTCAAAAGTTACAATCTCTTCTTCTTTACTCATCTCTAAGTTTTAATTATTTGTAAATCCAAAAATGAGGATTTCTTTTGTTTATTTTGGGATAATTATGAACCGCATCGACCGTATCTCAGCCATATTGATCCAATTGCAATCGCGCAGGGTGGTAAAGGCCAGTGATATTGCCGACCGTTTCAACATCAGTTTGCGTACGGTTTATCGTGATATAAGAACCCTTGAAGAAGCCGGTATTCCACTAATAGGTGAGGCAGGGGTGGGTTATTCCATTATGGATGGCTACCGCTTGCCGCCAGTAATGTTCACACGTGAAGAAGCCACGGCCTTTTTAACAGCCGAAAAGCTGATGGAAAAACTGACGGACCCTTCGTCAGATGAGAATTACAAATCGGCGATGTATAAGATACGCTCGGTATTGCGTATGGCTGAAAAGGATTTCTTGGAGAATATAGACGGCCATATTGAGGTGTTGAAAAGCCGCCGTTCTTCGGGTGTTAAGCTTGACCTGAACCCATTACAGATCGTTTTAAGGGGTATAGGCGAACGCACGGTATTATCAATACACTACTTCGCATTCCATTCACAGGAGAAAAGCGAACGCTGCATTGAACCCGTGGGCGTATTTTACCAGGACAGTTACTGGCATTTGATAGGATGGTGCCGTTTGCGGCAGGATTATCGTGATTTCAGGCTCGACCGTATATCAAATATCTCCTTAACCGGCGAACGTTTCCGCACCTTGCACCCAAGCCTTAATGAATATATTTCGCGTTCAGCAAAAGAAAAGAACCTGCAGGCGGTTGTTATCAAAATTGAAAAACGGGTGGTGCCTTATATCAGCGAGCAAAAGTATTACAACGGCTTTATTTCGGAGCGTGAAGTTGACGGCATGATCGAAATGACTTTTCTGACTGAGTTTATAGAGGGATTTGTACGCTGGCTGATGATGTATGGGGATATGGCCGAGATCATTAGTCCGGAGATACTGAAACAAAAAGTAGCCGAAATTTCAGGTGTCATTCATCAGCGCAATAGCTAACCCATTGATTTATTGATTTTCCTGCTGACATAGGGCTGTCATTAGCCCTCACTTTCTTTGTCTAAACAATATGTCATGACTAAGGAAAGATATTGGATAACGGTCGTTTCAAAAGACCATATCAAACGAGGGGTGGAGGGTGGTTTTATGCAGGCAAATCATGGCAAGCCCGGCCCGTTAAAAAAACTACATGTGAACGATTGGGTGCTGTTTTATTCACCGAAGACAACTTACCTGGGCGATGAAAAGTGCCAGGCGTTCACAGCAATAGGACAGGTAGCTGATGATAAACTTTACCAGCATCAAATGTCGGCAGATTTCAAACCCTTCAGGCGCAACATGAATTTTTACCCATGCAAAGATGTTCCCATTATACCCTTAATTGGCATGCTGGATTTTATCCCGGTTAAAAACGCCTGGGGTTACCGGTTCCGTTTCGGGTTCTTCGAAATACACGAACACGATTTTAATTTGCTCAAAGAAAAACTGTTAATTAACTCACTTGTAAATAAATAAACCAATCAACATTATGGAAAGCTTAAATACATCAATCACCATTAACGCCCCCGCAGCGAAGGTATGGCAGGCGCTTACAGATGCCGCCTTTGTAAAAAAATATTTCTTTGGTACCAATGTAAGATCCGACTGGAAAAAGGGCAGCCCCATTATATGGGAAGGAGAGTGGGAGGGAAAGTCATACCAGGATACCGGAAAGATACTGGATATTGACCCTGGCAAATATGTGCAATATAATTACTGGAGCAGTATGTCGGGTACGGAAGATAAGCCGGAAAACTATGCTATTATTAGTTATACCCTGACTGAAGATAAGGGTACCACAACGCTTACCATAACACAGGACAACATAAAAAGTAAGGAATCCAAAGAACATTCGGAACAAAACTGGCTGTTTGTTTTTGGTAAGATGAAGGAGATGGTGGAGAGTGGTCAAATATAAAGTAAACATTTATATATTTTATATAAATAGCTGCTGATAAATTATTTATCATATCAATATAACTTTTTAGAATAAGCACTATGCAACACATTTTAGCTGATCAGGACAGTTTTTTTGTAGCAGGGATAGCGGTACGAACCACTAATCAGAATGCGCGGGCACGCAAGGACATAGGAGATCTCTGGACGAAATTTATGTCGGAGGATATTCAGTCGAAAATTTCCGATAGGTATTCAGATGACCTGTATTGCGTGTATACGGATTACGAGACAGACCATACAGGTTGGTACACCGCAGTGATAGGTTGCCGGGTTACCGACGCCGGAAATGATGGGATGTTTGTTGCGCTGGTGCCGTCAGGTAGCTACAAAGTTTATAAGCCCGAAGGTAAATTCCCGGATTGTGTTGCCAATACCTGGATGCAAATATGGGAGGATGGTGCCAATCGCAATTACCTGGCCGATTATGACATGTACAAAGCCGGCACTAAAAGCTTTGAAGAAACGGAGACGGAAATACACATTGGCGTAAAGTAATTACCGGTTAAAACTCAATCTTTTGCCACTGACACCTTCAATCAAACTTCCATTACTGTAAGCTACATTGCCGGATACCAGTGTATGCATAACCTTCGACTTAAACGTGGAGCCTTCAAATGGGCTCCATTTGCATTTGTATAAGATGTTGTCCTTGTTTACGTTCCATGGATTATTTAAATCAACCAACACCATATCGGCCCAGTAGCCTTCGCGGATATAGCCACGCTTTTCTACCTGGAAACATATCGCCACATTGTGCGCCATTTTCTCTGCGATCTGCTCCAAAGTTATCTTACCATGATGATATAATTCGAGTATTGCAGGCAGCGCATGTTGCACCAACGGACCGCCGGACGGGGCCTGCAGGTAAGGTTTCTCCTTTTCTTCCAGCGTATGCGGGGCGTGATCGGTGGCTATTACATCAATACGGCCGTTCAATACAGCTTTTAGAATAGCATCACGGTCACTTTCTTTTTTAATTGCAGGGTTCCATTTGATGAAATTACCCTTTGTCTCGTAATCCTTATCGCTGAACCATAAATGATGGATGCAAGCTTCGGCAGTTATCCGTTTGTCCTTGAGCGATATGGTATTGTCGAACAGGTAAGTCTCCTTTTCCGTAGAGATATGCAAAATATGCAGCCGGGTATTGTACTTCTTGGCCATATCAACTGCCATTGATGACGACAAATAGCAGGCTTCTTCGCTTCGTATTTTAGGATGCAATGTCACCGGGATGTTCTCGCCGAGCAGTTGCTTATAGTGTTCGAGGTTACTTCTGATCGTTGCTTCATCCTCGCAATGTGTAGCAACCAGCATGGGCGATTTCGAGAAAATGTTCTCTAAAGTCTTCGGGTTATCTACCAGCATATTACCGGTTGATGAACCCATAAAAACCTTTACGCCGCATACATTTTGGATATCCGTTTTCAAAACCTCATCGATATTATCGTTCGATGCGCCCATGTAAAATGAATAGTTAGCCAGTGAGTTACGCGCCGCTATCTCATATTTTTGTTGAAGTAATTCCTGAGTTAAAGTATTAGGAACCGTGTTCGGCATTTCCATAAAGGAAGTAATGCCACCCGCCACTGCCGCCCGTGATTCAGAATGAATATCGCCCTTGTATGTCAGTCCCGGTTCACGGAAATGCACCTGGTCGTCAATACAGCCCGGGAAGAGATATAGCCCTTCAGCATTGATGGTTTGGTCGGCTTTTACATCTATGTGTTTGTCTATCCGCTCGATCAATCCGTCCTTAACTAACAGGTCACTAACAAACTGTTTGTTTTCGTTGACTATCGTGGCTGATTTGATTAGAATAGATGGCATATTTTGATTTCGGATTTCGGAAGTTCGATTTCGGATTTTTTGACTTGTGCAAATTTATAATTTATCTGCCCTAAATAGTATATTGCAGATAGTTATCTTTTCTTCAAGTTTAAACCGATCACAATTTAGCATTGCCGTAAAAGCAATGTTCTGCTAAAACCATGAAAAACAAGCCGGCCCCTCACACCGACATCAAATTAAAAAGGGCTTTAGGCGTATTCGCGGTTTTTGCCGCTGCTTTGGGTGGTGCCGCTTCCCAAACCAGTATTGTTGGCTTATTAAACGCTGCCGGTATTGGCGGTGGTACTTTTTTGCTGGCATTTTTAATTGCGCTGTTACTGGCAATCTCTTATGTCATGTCGTTTTCAGAGCTGTCCGTTATGATGCCCAAAGCCGGCGGCATGAGTACTTATACAGCGGTTTCTTTTGGCCATTTCCCGGCAATTATCGTTACTTTAGTGGGTACTATCGGTCCTGCGATATTTGCCGCTCCTGCTGAATTTTTATTGCTTGACAAGTTAATGCACGTAATGTATCCGGGCATAATGGCGCATCCCAGCCTGATCCTCTGGACATTATTCACTATTCTGAACATTTTGGGCGTAAATATTTTCTCGGGCGCTCAAAAAATACTGTCGTATGTGATGCTGATAGCACTGGTTGTTATCGGGTTTTACGGGTTCGGTTTTGATAGCGCAAAAGGCGTACCCATGCAGGAGATTTGGCATGGCTTTAAACTGGTTAATGCAGGTTTATTTTCATTGATCATGCTGGCAGTTTGGCCTCTTGTTGGTTTGGAGTCCACCTGTACATTAGCCGAAGAAACTAAAAACCCCGGCAAAAATATGCCCGGTGGCTTATTCCTGGCCTTAGGAGCCTTGTTTGTTGCTTACTTTATTTATGCTTTTGGGGCTATCAAAGTGATGCCGGCGAAAGACCTGGCAACCTCCGAAATTCCGCATTGGCTATTTGCCCAGGCCATGTTTGGCAAAGCGGGCAGGATAATCATACTGATCTTAGGCATCGCGACCACATCGGTAGGTATGAACGGTACGATTGCCGCCCAGGGCCGTTTATTGTTCGGCATGAGCCATCACCACCAACTGCCGCCTGTTTTTAAAAGCGTGCATCCCAAATGGCGCACACCCTGGGTTAGTTTGATAACCATTTATGTTCTTTCATCTGCCAGCCTGCTATTGTTTGGCAATATGCCCGGGTTTATTTTGATCATGATCATATCCGCTTCATCGGCTTTCCTGATGGTTTATATTATAGCCCATATTAATGTTATCGTATTGCGGTTTAAGTATCCGCATTTCAAACGCCCGTTTAAAACACCCTGGTATCCATTGCCCCAGGTCATCGGAATTGCAGGCATGGTTTACGCGCTCATTTACAATTCGCCCTCCGCAGCATTAGCAAATAAAGTGTACATCAATTCGGCGGTGCTGGTCGGCGCAGCTGTTATTTATGCCTTTTTCAGGGTGAAATATGTCATGAAAAACAGGTTGTTTAAACCCGAGCCGATAGAACAGGCCATCTCGGATTGAAATACACGTAAGATTTCATAGCTTAGTCTTAACCAATTTTAAAGGCATTAACCAATGGCCAATCTGAATCAAAAGGCATTTGGCGGACTTTTTTTCCTCGTAGCCGTATTAGGGTTAACGCTGTTTCTGCCGGCCTGGACAATACATTATTGGCAGGCTTGGGTTTACCTGGCTATCTTTTTTATTTCAGCAGGGGGTATTACTTTTTATTTAATGCAGAAAGATACCGCCCTTTTGCAGCGACGTATCAATGCGGGACCGGCCGGGGAAAAAGAAAAAACGCAAAAAATTATTCAATCCATAGCCCAATTTGCGTTTCTCGCCATTTTCCTGGTATCAGCCTTTGATCATCGTTTCCAATGGTCGCATGTTCCCCTGGCTGCCATAATTGCAGGTGATGTTTTGGTTGCAGCCGGATTCTTTATCGTTTTCCTGGTTTTTAAAGAGAATACTTACACATCCGCCACTATTGAAGTTGATGCGGATCAAAAAGTAATATCCACCGGGCCCTATGCTTTGGTGAGGCATCCCATGTACAGCGGGGCGTTATTAATGCTGATAGGCACCCCTGGCGCCCTTGATTCGTGGTGGGGTTTGCCAGCATTGATACCTATCGCGGCTGTCATCGTCTGGCGATTGCTGGATGAGGAAAAGTTTCTTTCAAAAAATCTGCCCGGGTACGCCGAATATTGCAAAACGGTACGCTCACGGCTAATACCAGGGATATTTTAATCTACCGGCATTTTTCTGTCTCACAGATTCACCAGCCGTTCCTATGGAACGTATTTACCCATGTAAATTGTTTCTACCGACCAAACGTCCTTACAGGACGACAGGTATAAAAAAGCGTCCCATAGGGACGCCTCGTTGGTAGAACTTAATCAATAAATCTTTTTACGTTCCGTAGGAACGTTTGGTGATATCGAAAATGCTGCCGGATGCAATTTGAGCAGCTCAAACTCAATTATTGTAAGCCGCTACAAATTCTTTCACGAAATCTTCCAGCTTGGTTTTTCCAAATTCAACGGGATATTTCCTGTATTCCGAAAACATTTCGCCGCTGCGGATGGCGACGCCCATTTCTACATAATTGCGGGCCAATTCTTCAGGCAAACCTGCCTGGATAGCACCAGCTAAATTTTGCTCATCTGTAAATTCAATAAAAGGCAATTCGGGTTTGCCTATGGCTTTACCTAAAACAGCGGTTATTTCTTTGTTGGTGCGTTCATCACTGGCAATATAGCGTACACTTTTACCTGTGAAATCCAGGTTTAGTAATTCTTCGGCGGCAACTTCGGCAATATCATTAGGATGGGTCATAACTATAATCGTATCAGCGCCAAGGTTGTTACCTAAAATACCACCATGTTTGATCATACCGATATTGGTGAGCAGGTTGGTATAAAAATAACCCGGACGTAAATATTTAACATCCACACCTTCCAGTTTGTCCAGTTCCATTTCAACAAAATGTATACCCGATACCGGGCCGCAACCATCTGCCATGTGTGCGCCGATACTGCTCAACTCCACTACCTTTTTTACACCGGAGGCTTTGATGGCCGTGGCAATGTTTTTACCTAAGTTGCGGATGTGCTGTTTCCAGTTGTCAACCTTGTGTATCGGCGGCACCATGGTGTAAACGGCATCAGCTCCGGTGAAAGTCTTCGTTAAAAATGCGATGTCTTCAATACCGCCTATGGCTGCCTTTGCGCCTAAGGCGGTTATTTCCTGTGCCCTTTCAGCGCTGCTGCTCACGATAGTAACTTCGTGTCCGGCAGCGATCAATTTTTCGGCTAAGGGTTTGCTGATATTTCCAAGCGAACCTAATACTACATATTTCATATTTTTTTTCTTTTTGTTTGTTATGACAAAGCTATATCTTTACTGTGTTTTTGACAAGTACATACTTTAAAGTATGGTACTATATAAAAAGTAAGTACGATGGCAACGATCAAAGAAAGTTCAACCAACCAGGAGAATAAACAGGCTATCCTCAACTACTGTCCGGTTACGGTAACCCTCAATAAAATAGGAGGGCGATGGAAACCGCTTATACTCTACAATCTGCGCCCCGGAATGTTGCGCTATGCCCAACTTAAAAAGGCCATACCCGGTATTACCGAAAAAATGCTGATACAGCATTTACGTGAATTGGAGGCTGATGACCTGATCAAACGCGACGTAAAGCCCGTAGTGCCGCCGCATGTGGAGTATAGTTTGACGCCAAGAGGACAATCGCTTAACACGCTGCTAAATGAAATGGCCGAATGGGGCCGGGTGCAGGGTATGTAATACTCTCACTTCCGCATTCAAAGCTTCCGGACTTACGCGGACTTTCGGACTTCCCGACTTAAAAAGTATCTTTGCCGCATGGGAGCCAGCTTCGAAGATTTTAATTTTAACCGCCAGGTATTGAATGCCATTACTGATGCCGGTTATACCGAAGCTACCGATGTGCAGCAAAAAACCATGCCTTCTATCCTCAACGGGCAGGATGTAATGGGCATTGCACAAACCGGAACGGGTAAAACTGCCGCTTATACGCTCCCCATCATTATGCGACTGAAATATGCCCAGGGCGAACATCCCCGTGCTTTGATCATCGCACCAACACGCGAACTGGCCATTCAAATTGACGACAACGTAAGAACATTTGCCAAATACACCGACTTGCGCGTCCTGGCGCTGTATGGTGGCTTGGGCCCCAAAACACAAATAGAACAGGTTAAAAAGGGTGCGGATATTATCGTAGCTACGCCTGGTCGCTTTATGGATATTTACCTTGCGGGACATTTGGTTACCAAGTTGCTGCAGGTTTTAGTGCTGGATGAAGCCGATAAAATGATGGATATGGGCTTTATGCCTCAGATCAACCGCATTTTGGAAGTAGTTCCGCGCAAGCGTCAAAACCTGCTTTTTTCGGCTACTATGTCGGATAAAATACAGGCGCTTTCTGCGAATTTTCTTGAATTTCCAACGGTGATAGAGGTTACGCCCCCAGCTACCCCTGCGCAAACAGTTACACAAAAACTTTATTATGCGCCCAATATCAAGACTAAAATCAACCTGCTCAAATACCTGCTTGATGCCGAAGGCGATATCAAAAAGCTGATGGTTTTTTGCAAAACCCGTACCAATGCCGAGGATGTATACAAATTCCTGAGCCGCAGGTATGGCGAAAAGGAAGTAAAAGTGCTGCATGCCAATAAAGGACAAAACACCCGCATCAACTCAATGAATGCATTTAAGAATGACGAGGTGAAAATACTGGTATCAACAGATGTGGTGGCGCGAGGTATTGATGTGAGTGATGTGAGCCATGTGATCAATTTTGATGTGCCCTTTGTGATTGAGGATTATGTGCATAGGATAGGCCGTACGGGCCGGGCTTTTCAATCTGGCGAGGCCATAACTTTTTGTACGCCTGCTGAGGAATACTATATCCGCAAAATTGAAAAACTGACCCGGCAAACTATCCCGGTATTTCCATTACCGGTAGAAGTATTTACTGAAGAAACGGGATACGACGAGCGCCAGGCACAGGCAAAAGAGATAGACGAGCAAAAACGCAAGGATGATCCCGACTTTAAAGGGGCGTTCCACGAGAAAAAGACCGCTAATCAGCATAAAAAGTTTGAGGCTGCAAAAGCTAAGGCCAACCCTAATTCAAAAGCGGGTAAGGCGCAGGCAAAAAAATATTCAAAAAAGAAGGCCAGATGAAATTCCGTATAACACCCTTAAATTTTGCCACCGCATTTTTCCTTTTCCTCTCGGCATATGTGCTGATATATGGCATCAGCATTATGGGGGGCAAGTACCCCCACGTATTAAGCAGCGGAATATTTGCGGCAATATTCCTCTTGTTCGCAATCGTGGTGTCATTTATGGACCTTATGCTGCGGAATTTTTTCCGTGAAACCAAAAAACTCTGGGTGGTTGAGCTAAGCTTTATAACTTTGGCAATTATTTTATTTTTACTGGCTAGATAACAAACATGAAGAAAGCAGAGATCAAACTGACGATAGATTTGGATGATAATAATGTTCCCGAAAGCATTATGTGGGAATCAACTGACGCGCAAACCAAGGAAGCGTTGCCTGTAAAGTCAATGATGCTGGCCCTTTGGGACCACAACTACAAAAATACCCTGCGTATTGATCTTTGGACAAAAGATATGGCTGTTGATGATATGAAAAGGTTTTTCTATGAAACCCTGCAAACTATGGGCGATAGCTTTTTGCGTGCGACGGGTGAAAAAAATATCGTGGAAGACCTGCGCGATTACTGCGCACACTTTGCCGATAAAATGGAAATAAGTCAAAAATAAAAAATGAGGCCATCGTCATTCGTATCATTTGCCGGTTTTGTGATGCTCATCGCAGCAACCTACTGCCCTTTGTTTCGCCCGTTGCATATCGTTAACTGGGATATGTACAAAGCAAATATGCCTTATGGTATCGTAGTTTTACTGGTAGCCGTTGTCGGCATTATTGGTGTGGTACTGATGCAGCCCAGGGTGGCACGCATGGCGGCATGGTTGTCATTGGGCCTGGTGGTATTGTTTTATATTCTGTCTCTTTTGAAAATTCATTACTCTTTCAATTTTATTCCTTTTCATTCGTTCGAAAGATTTATGGAGAGGCAGATCAAGTTCAGGTGGGGCTGGTGGTTCCTGGTTGCGGGCCCGGTGCTGGCAGTTTTGGGCATTTTAAATGAAAAAAAGCCAAAATATAAACCGCCTGTTCCCATAAACCAAATGGTGGATTAATGCTTAAATTGTAACCCTAAAATCAGCATTATTATTTACCATGACCGATACTACCGGTATTAGCGATCAGCAACTATCCGAATTGACCGACCTGGTAAAAAGGGTTCATGGCTTTGATTTTTCCGACTATTCGAAAGGCTCGTTAAAAAGACGGCTTTCAAGAATAATCATGTTGAAAAAGGTCAGCATGCAAGAGCTAATGCGGCTATTACTGGCTGAACCGCAGTTTTTCCAATGGTTTCTTGAGGAAATAACCGTCAATGTAACCGAAATGTTCCGCGACCCGGCCTTTTATAAGGCGCTTAACACCCAGGTAATACCTTATTTATCCAGTTTTGAACACATCAGGGTTTGGAGTGCGGGATGTTCATCGGGTGAGGAAGTGTATTCGTTGTCAATTTTATTTAACCAGGCCGGGCTGAGCGATAGATCATTCATTTACGGGACAGATATTCATACCGAAATGCTGAATGAGGCACGTGGCGGGGTTTATAGCTTGCGTAAAATAAAGAGCTATGAAGAAAACTATACGCAGTCGGAATTGACGGGTTCTTTAAAAGATCATTTTACTATGATGCATGATGCAGGGGGCATACGGACTAACCTCCGGCAAAATACCCTGTTTTCGGCTCATAATTTACTTACTGACAATGTTTTTAACCAGTTTCAACTGATAAGCTGCCGCAATGTATTTATCTATTTTGAATCTAACCTACAGGAAAAAATACTAAAGCTTTTCTACAATAGTTTGTCGCCCATGGGCTTCCTGTGCCTGGGTACCAAAGAGACAATCCGCTTCCCCGAAATGAAAAATAAATTCAGGGTGGTTAATTCTAAAGTTAATATCTACCAGAAGATAGGAGACTGAGGGCCAGGTTGTTCAAAATAGTTTGGTTTGTCCAACGCCAAGCACTTTGGCCTCGTGCTCCAACAGCCACTGTTTACGCCATAATCCGCCGGCATAACCCGTCAGGCTGCCATCGGAACCAATTACCCTATGGCAGGGCACTACGATTGCCAGGTCATTTTTGCCATTGGAGGAGGCAATTGCTCGTATGGCCAGCGGATTGTTCATCATTTTTGATTGCTGCAAATAGCTGATGGTTTTGCCATAACCTATCTGGAGTAAACATTCCCAAACTTCCTGCTGAAATGATGAGCCGTGCTGCTTTATTGGAAAATCAAATACCTTACGTTCGCCTGCAAAATATTCATCTAATTGCTGCGCCGCAAGTTTGAGCAGGGGAGTAGCAATATCCACCTCATCATCGCAATGGTCCATTACTTTGACAGAAGTAATAAATCCGTCTTCTTCTCTTATCCTGGCAATGCCGATTGGTGTTTGATGGAGAATGGTTGGCATGTGATTAGTCCGAAAGTCCGCATAAGTCCGAAAGACCGGAAGAAAATTACGATTTTAACCCGAAAGAAGTGCAAATATACACTCAGTCTTTCGGACTTATGCGGACTTTCGGACTTCCCGACTCTCCAAAAAAACTATCTTTGCACAAAATGGGACTCTTCAACCAAACCTGGTATTTGTTCAAAAAGGAAATCCTGCTCGAGTGGAGGTCCAAATATGCCTTTAATGGGGTTTTGTTGTACGTAGTTTCCACCGTATTTATCTGTTATATTTCCTTCAGCCTTACGCCGGGGTTTACCGGTACTAAGAGCTACCCAATTGTTTGGAATGTGTTGTTTTGGATCATCATGCTGTTTGCTTCGGTTAATGCCATTGCTAAAAGCTTTATGCAGGAAAGCAAGAGCCGGTTGCTGTACTATTATTCAATTGCAAGTCCCCAGGCTATTATTCTTTCCAAAACCATTTATAATATATTGCTGATGTCCCTGCTAAGTGCATTGACCTTGCCGGTTTATATGCTTTTCTTCGATAATACACTTGGCGACCCGCTGTTCTATTTTTTATCTGTGATGCTCGGTAGTATCAGCTTCTCCACCATATTTACCATGATATCTGCTATTGCATCCAAAGCGGGTAACAACGGTACATTGATGGCGATACTCAGTTTCCCGGTTATTATCCCGGTTATATTGGTGCTTATCCGCCTAAGCAAAAATGCCATGGACGGGCTGGATAGGAGCGTAAATTATAGCAATATCGGTGTGCTTTGCGCCATCAATGTTATTGTTATTGCCACCTCGCTGCTGCTTTTTCCATATTTGTGGCGTGACTAACTCTTGCTTTATCTCTTCAATTTAGTTTTCAACTACCTGCTTTTTAGTAAGTTAATGTATTGTTTAGAATTGTTCTAATATTTATTTGGATTAAGTCTAAATAAGAATTTACTTTGCGACATCGAAGCAGGTATACCATGAACAAGAGATCTACCATTTTACTTTCATTATTTGCCGTCACAATCATTATTACGGTAATGTCCATTACATCTTGTAAAAAATTGATCCCGGATATGATCGACCCAAACTTTGGGGTATGCGGGCCTGTCGATAATTTGAGCAATAGCCAAACCATACTTTTCTCACAAGGGAATGACCAGTTTTTTGCGATCCGTACATCTGCGACGGGATTAGGGCCTTACTTTGTATCGAATAGCTGCGGCGGCTGCCACTCCAGTGACAACCGTGGGCATCCTTTTACCATCCTGACACGTTTCGGCCAGACAGACAGCACAGGCAATAAGTTTTTAGCTGAAGGCGGCCCACAATTAGGAACCAACAACCTGCCAGGCCTTACTCCGGAGCAAATTCCCGCAGGAGCTGCAAGTACCCGGTTAATTGCACCAATTACGGCAGGTGTAGGTTTTTTGGAAGCGGTTCCGGATAGCGAAATTGTAGCTTTCGCGAAAGCAAATATAAATAACCCTGATGGCGTAAGAGGACATCCTAATTATAACACTATCCCGGCGTACACAACACAGCTTAACGGCTCTTCTCCGAGGTCAGACGGGAAATATATATGCCGTTTTGGGCGCAAGGCTTCAACTTATAACCTGGTGCAACAGGTTGCTACGGCCTATAACCATGATATGGGGATCACCTCCGGCTTTATGCCGAATAATCCTTACAATTATTTAGACCAAACGGCGCCGGGAGCATCATCTTCACCGGAGGTAAGTAACGACGACTTTAATTCGGTTGTGTTTTATGTAACCTGCCTGCAAACGCCTAATCAGCGTAACGCCGGCGACCCTACGGTTGTGAAGGGTAATGCCCTGTTTGTACAGATCGGTTGCGAAACCTGCCATAAACAAACGGTAACAACGGGTTATTCGCCTATCGCTTCATTATCCAATCAAACCATCAGCCCATTCACTGATTTGCTTGTACACGATATGGGCCCCGGTTTGGATGACGGATATACAGAAGGCGACGCCAAAACTTCGGAGTGGCGCACAGCTCCTTTGTGGGGCCTGGGCCTCGCGCCCCAGGTGCAGGGAGGCTATATTTACCTGCTGCATGATGGCCGGGCGCACAGCATCCAGCAGGCTATACAAATGCATGGCGGTGAGGCTGCTGCGAGCTCGGCACGGTTTAGCAAATTAAGTTCTTCCGATCAGAATGCTGTACTGACATTCCTCAAATCGCTGTAAGCCGATGGAAAGAAAGGAATTTATAAAAACATGCGGTTTTGCCTGTTTGGGCTTTTCCTTACTGGGCACAGTACTGGATGGATGCAGCGGCGGCAAAATGATAGCCGGTATGATGGACACATCAGGCATGCATGTTCCGCTGTCGGCTTTTGAGGATGGCCAAAATTTCCACAAGTATATTATCATACAAAACGAGAAACTGAAATACCCGGTATGCGTCTACCGTTTTGGCGTAAACGATTACAAGGCGCTGTTAATGCAATGCACCCACCAGGGCGCTGAATTGCAAGTATTCGGCGACAGGCTCGAATGCCCCGCACATGGCAGCCAATTTACAAATACCGGGGTGGTTAAAAACGGCCCGGCAGATACCAATCTGCGCAGCTTCCCGGTAACTATTCAACAAGATCAACTCCACATTACCTTAACATAATGATGAAACTATACCACAACCTGGCACTTATGGCGTTACTGCTGCTTTCATTTACTGTGCATGCGCAAATTGACAGCAGTCTTTTAAAATCGGGCAAGGATACCACTAAAAAAACGCTTAGTATGGACGCCATTTATAACCGGCCGTTCCTGAAAACGGGCAAGTCGCCGGTTTCCATTGGTGGTTATATGGAGGCCGACTACCAGTATATCGGAACTTCGGGTATTTCGGTAGGCAACCAGTTCCAGTTTCGGAGGTTCAGCCTTTTTACAGCATCGACTATAGCCCCGCGTATCAAATTCTTATCAGAGATCGAATTTGAAGATGACCCGGCAGGCGATCCGGATGAAGCCAGCGGCGGCGGTAAATTCGAGGTTGAATACGCAGCATTAGATATTGAGTTGGACCCTTTGCTTATTGTTCGTGGCGGAATGATCGTGAACCCGATAGGCTCTTTCAATCAAAACCATGACGGGCCAAAGTGGGAATTTACCGACCGGCCAATAGCCATGACGCAGTTGCTGCCCGATACCTGGAGTAACCCCGGCATGGGTGTTTATGGCAAAAAGTACGACGGGCACTGGATGTATGGCTACGAATTTTATGTAAGCGGCGGATTTAACGACTCGATCATTGATAATACCCAGGGAAAAACATTTTTGCCAGCAGCAAAAAGCAGTCTCACAAGGTTCAACCTCAGCGCAAGCGGCGAACCCCTATATACAGCGAAACTATCTTTAGGTAACGACCAGGTAGGTCAGTTTGGCTTATCTTATATGGGTGGGGTTTACAATACCTGGCAGATAGAAGGCGCAGTAGTTGACAACAAAAGAAGCGTACATGTTTTTGATGCCGACTTTAACACAACACTGCCAAAGCTGGGTACCACCATTACGACGGAATGGGTATATATAGCAGTGGACATTCCGCCCAATTACCTTGCGAACTACAGTAACCGCCAATTTGGAGGATTTATTGATGTAGTACAACCTGTTATAAGCGGAAGAATGCTGGGCTGGGACCACGCTACGCTGAACCTGGCAGTAAGAGGTGAGTATGTAGACTGGAACGCAGGTAACTTTGCAGCTACCGGGACGCCGGAGTATAATGATGTATGGAGCATTATGCCGGCTGTAAGCTTTAGGCCAACACCCCAAACGGTGTTACGCCTGAACTACCGCATACAGAACGCACGGGATATCACGGGCAGTACCATTGGTGCAGCAATCGGACCGACACGGGGAATCAGTTTTGGTATTTCAACTTATTTTTAAAAATGGAAAACGGCTGTATTGAATTTTTTACAATTCCTGAAACATTAAGGATAGATTTAAGCATTTGTTTCATTAATTATTCATAATAAATACTTTTCTTCGCGTTATAAATCCCTATTAAAGTATTTTTGTGAAATGAGTATCAACAGGCTTATTCTGCTTTTGCTTCTTTTACCATTCATCAGTCAGGCGCAAACAACCACCATTTCGGGTAAGGTAACTACTGCGGTTTCTCACACAGGAATTGGTAAGGTGAGTGTTTTTTTAAGCAACTCGTCTTATGGCACCGAAACGGCTGATGACGGTTCATTTAAATTAGTCGGCGTTAAGCCCGGCCAGTATACTTTAGTGGCAACTTCGGTCGGGTTCCAGGAATTTACGCAGACCATTTTAGTAGGCACCCAACCTGTTATGCTGAATATTGACCTGCAGTCAAAAGTGATGCAGCTGCGAGGTGTGGTTATTTCAACCCCGGCCGAGTGGAAAAAGAATTACGAATTATTTAAAAAGGAATTTATTGGTACGACAGAGAACGCCAAAAAATGTGAGATAACCAATCCGCATACCATCAATATGGTCTCTAACAGCAGGAAATTGTTGCTCGAAGCCTGGTCGGATGATTTTATCATTATGGAAAACAGGGCATTGGGTTACCGGGTAAAATTCCTGATCGATACGTTTTCAACCTCTGGTTTGACAGCTCTTACCCAATGGCGGGGCCAGGCTGTCTTCGAAGAACTACCGGGTAGCGCTGACCAAAAAAAGATATGGAAACAAAAGCGTGAAGAAACATACTACGGCTCATCGCGTAACTTTCTTAAGTCGTTATACAGCGGTACAACTACACAGAATGGTTTTATCATAAAAAGGCTGCACAGGGAGTTAGATCCTAACAGGCCACAGGAAGATATGATTCAGCAGAAGCTCAAACAATTTAGGCTGGCAGGTAAAAGGGATTCATTTAATTATTGGGTAAATAAAGAAAATATGCCCAAATACTATCACCAGGATTTAGAGAAGCAGCCGCTGCAACCTTACCAGGTTTTCCAGCAGACTGACCAACCCGGTTTATTCGCTTTAAGATTTCCGAATTACCTTTATGTGATCTACACAAAAAGGCACGAGGAAACTGATTTTAAAGATGTTTACCACCCGCTGGATATGGAGAATTTTGAAACAAGCGTACTGACATTAAATGCCCCATTTGCAATATTTGATATGAATGGCGTTATGTTCCAGGGTGCACCGGTTAGTGAAGGCACATGGTCAAAGGCGCGGCTATCAGAATTACTTCCTTATAACTACGCCCCGGGCGATGACAAGGGGGTTAATTGATAAACCTTTTTCCTTAATCCTTTCAGCTTTCATCTCAACGATGTACCTTTGCCGCAAATCAATATGAAATTTATTTATCAAACATGGTGGAAGGTTTTAGCCGTTTTAATGGTTTTTTCAACGCTTATAACCGGCCTGCTTTTCCATGTTCCGGTGTTGCCTATTCTACACGAAACCATACGGAATTTATATTTCCATGTACCCATGTGGATGGGAATGCTTTCGGTATTTGTGATATCTGTTTACTTCAGTATTAAATACCTCAACACAGGGAAAGAGGAATACGACCTTGCTGCAGTCGAATGTGTAAATACCGGGCTGCTATTTTACTCGCTGGGTTTAATAACCGGGATGATGTGGGCAAAATATACATGGGGCGAATTCTGGAGCGGCGACCCGAAGCAAAATAGTGCAGCTATTGCCTTTTTATTGTATTGCGCTTACCTGGTACTACGTAATTCAATAGACGAGGAACAGAAACGTGCCAAAATATCGGCCATCTATAATATTTTTGCTTTCCCAATTATGGTAGTGCTGATATTTGTTTTACCAAGGATGACCGATTCGTTGCACCCGGGAAGCGGCGGAAACCCTGCTTTTGGTAAATATGACCTTGATAATGGCATGAAGATAGCTTTCTACCCGGCAATGCTGGGTTGGTCTTTTATTGCCATTTGGATAGCGACTATACGTTACCGCATACGTTTGATTGAGAACAAAAGAAATAATATAAATTTATAATAGACTTATTGTACAAATAAGTTTTTTAAATGAATTTTGAACCAAGATACCTAATGAAAAAACTATTGATCCTGTTGTGTTTTATTTTACCCGGTTTGGTTGCTTTTGCACAAGATAATAAAGGCGGCGAGATGGCCGATGCCATGCGTAGTTCAGGCAAAATTTATGTTGTGATAGCAACGATCTGCATAATTTTTGTCGGCCTGGCCATTTATTTGTTCTCGATCGATAGGAGATTAAAAAAAATCGAAAAAGGAAATTAGTTCAAAAAATCAAGCTATGCTGTTTAAACATGGATTTGAGGCTTTTGGGCAGGGGTGTAGCTGAAACACTAACAATTTTATATTTGCAATATTGATAATTTTTGTGCCAACTTTGTGCACTTTTTTAAGAATCTAATAATTATTCAATTCTAAATTATGGCAAATAATAATCTGCTCGTCAATGATGAAACCCATTTCTTTGGCGATGTATGCAAGAATTTTGACTACGCGGCGCAATTTACCAAGCATGATGCCGGGCTGCTTGACCAGATCAAATCATGTAACAGCGTTTACCGTTTTCGTTTCCCGATGCGCAAGGGAAATGGCTTTGAAGTAATTGATGCCTGGCGCGTGGAGCACTCCCAGCACCAGTCGCCTACCAAGGGGGGTATCCGCTACAGCGAGATGGTGAACGAAGATGAAGTAATGGCCCTTGCGGCCCTTATGACCTACAAATGCGCTATTGTAAATGTACCCTTCGGTGGTGCTAAAGGTGGGATCAAAATAAACCCCAAAAACTACACGGTGCAGGAGTTGGAAAATATTACCCGTCGTTACACCGTGGAACTTATAAAAAAGAATTTTATAGGGCCGAGCATTGACGTACCTGCACCTGATTATGGTTCGGGCGAGCGCGAAATGAGCTGGATAGCTGATACATACGCAGCTATGAATCCGGGACAACTGGATGCAATGGGGTGCGTAACAGGTAAGCCGATCGCTTTACATGGCATTGCCGGTCGCCGCGAAGCTACAGGTCGTGGTGTTGCCATTGCTATCCGCGAATGCGTGAGCGTTGCAGAGGACATGAAAAAAATAGGCTTGCTTCCGGGGCTTTCAGGTAAAAGAGTGATCGTACAGGGATTAGGTAATGTGGGTTATCACTCCGCTAAGTTCCTGGCTGAATTTGGCGCAACCATTGTTGGCCTTTGCGAATATGAAGGCGCTATTTACAATGCCGATGGTTTGGATACCGAGGCAGTGTTTCAGCATCGCAAAGCTACAGGCTCTATTTTAGGGTACGCGGGTGCTAAAAAAGAATTTAAAAACTCGATGGAGGGCCTTGAGCAGCCATGCGATATATTGGTTCCGGCAGCTTTGGAAAACCAGATCACCGAAGCCAACGTTAAAAATATCCAGGCAAAAATAATAGCCGAGGGCGCTAACGGCCCAACTTCACCCGAAGCCGAAACAGTTTTTTATAGCAAAGGCGGGCTCATTATCCCTGATATGTATGCCAATGCGGGCGGTGTTACGGTATCCTACTTTGAATGGCTCAAAAACCTGTCGCACGTGGCCTTTGGCCGTATGAACAGGCGTTTTGAAGAAACTGCCAATACCAACCTGGTGAATATGGTTGAAGGAATTACCGGTGTAGCATTAACCCCGATGCAACGCTCAACCATTGTTAAAGGGGCAACCGAATTGGAGCTTGTAAATTCGGGTTTGGAAGATACTATGATACGTTCGTATCACGAGATCAGGGAAACCTTTATTAATACGCCCAAAATAGATACGCTGCGCACGTCAGCATTTGTGGGCGCTATCAATAAAATAGCAGTATCATACCAGAACCTGGGTGTGTGGCCATAATTGTGGCTGCTTTGTGCCGATAATTAAAAGTTTAAATGTCATTGTATTTCGGAACGGGAAATACAATGACATTTTTTTATTAATATTATCGAATATTAATAGTTTGCATTTTATATGAAGCGACGACGAAGTTCAAGGCGAACCTCAGGGCATATACAGAGAGCGGTTAGAAGGTCTTTAAGAAAAATAAAGCCTTTCTGGGTCTTCAAGATCATACTCTACGGTTTGGGTATCTATGCTTTTTTCTATTCCGAAAGAGAATATGCAGTTACCCTGATCAGTTTTCAAACCATAGTAACTATCGGGGTTGTAACGGGTCTCATAGCTTCTATATTTATCGAAAGGGAGTTTAAGTATTATCTCTTTTCCATCATCCTGCTCGGCAGCCTTTGCACGGCAGGGTTGTTTAAATTCAATCATACCTTTGCACACGCAGCAGAAATAAAGATCAAACCCAGGATTTTAAGTAAAGCACTCCAATCGGCCAAGGTTGAGCGTTCGCATGTGACAATTGAATATGATGATTTTAATAAAGATATTCCCGTGGAACACATACAGGAATATTTACTGGGATCGTCTGAATTTATTGCTTTAACTGTGCGGAAAGGCGCATTGGGATATTACATTATTACCTACAAAGAGCTGGTAAAACAGTAAAGCTTATTTGCACGATAGCCTGTTACCATTCTCCCGCCATTTCATAAATCTATCGATAATAATTCTAAATAAGATTAATGTCTTGTAATAAACATTATTAGCGGTACGTTTTGTATTTTTGTAATCCGAAAACAGAAGGTAACCGCTGATGAAGAAAAGTTCAATTTTAGGTTTGGTTGTGATAGCAATTGCCATTGCGGTTATTGTTGCTACTTATTCTAAAGCAAGTTCCTATGGTTCATTCGCTAATGCAAGAGACTCGAAAACGGATATCCAGATCATCGGTCACCTGGACAAACAGAAGGAACTATATTATGATGCCCGGAAAGATGCCAATTATTTTTCATTCTATGTTCGCGATACCGATAAGGTGGAATGTAAGGTGATCTACACCGGCGCCCCATTGCAGGATTTTAAACGCTCTGAACAGATCGTACTTACAGGGCACATGGAAGGCAATGAGTTTCATGCATCAAAGATACTGATGAAGTGCCCCTCGAAATATATACAAGATAAGGTTGAAACTACGGTAAATGCCAAATCGACCAAAATATAGATCATTTTAATGGATACAGCTTTTAAGGGTGAACACCTTTTACCCGGTCAACTGGGCCAGTTTTTTATCATTCTTTCATTTGGTTCCGCACTGTTAGCTGCAATCAGTTATTACTTCGCCGCCTCGGAAAAAAACGACCCCAATAGTTCATGGAAACGCATAGCGCGTTATAGCTTTTTTATAAATACTATATCAGTTGTAGGTATAGGGGTTTGCCTGTTTTATATCATTTATAATCATCTTTTTGAATACCATTACGCCTGGGAACATTCGTCTAAAAGCTTACCGGTTTATTATATCATCTCCAGTTACTGGGAGGGCCAGGAGGGCAGTTTTTGGCTGTGGTGCTTTTGGCAGGCGGTTTTAGGCAACATCCTGGTTTGGAAAGCCAAATCATGGGAAAGCCCTGTAATGGCGGTTGTTTGCCTTTCGCAAGCGTTGTTAGCGTCCATGCTTTTGGGTGTACAGGTATTTGGCGCGCGGATCGGCAGTTCGCCGTTTATTTTGCTGCGCGATGCACTTGATTTAAAAGCATCCGCCCCGATATTTGCCGCACGTCCCGACCTTTATAAAAACTATCTTACTTATATAACCGACGGCAATGGCTTAAATCCGCTGCTTCAAAACTACTGGATGGTTATCCATCCGCCAACACTGTTCCTCGGTTTTGCTTCAATGGTAGTACCTTTTGCATATGCTATCGCAGGTTTATGGCAAAAAAGGTATAAAGAATGGGTACAACCTGCTATATCCTATGCCCTGTTTGCTGTAATGGTATTGGGTACTGGTGTTATTATGGGTTCGTTCTGGGCCTATGTTTCGCTTAATTTTGGTGGATTTTGGGCATGGGACCCGGTTGAAAATGCTGCATTGATCCCATGGCTGACTTTGATAGGTGCTGTGCACGTATTGATCGTATATAAAAATACCGGGCATTCCTATTTTACGGCTACTTTTTTGGTGCTGATCAGCTTCATCCTGGTGCTTTATGCTTCGTTTTTAACACGCAGCGGTATACTGGGCGATACATCCGTGCATGCCTTTACCGATTTGGGTATGTTTTGGCATTTGGTGGTCGACGTAGTTGTATTTCTTATAATAGCTATCGCATTGATAACAATAAGATGGAAAGAACTACCTGTTACCAAAAAAGAAGAAGATACTTATTCGCGCGAGTTCTGGATGTTTGTGGGGGCTGTTTTTATGGCTTTGTCATGCCTGCAATTAGTTATCGTAACTTCAATACCTGTTTGGAACAGCATATTTGGGACTAACATTGCCCCGCCAAACAACCCGGTTACTTTGTACAATGTGTTCCAGGCCGGTTTTGCAGTAGTGGTTACTTTGCTTATGGGCATTGCCCAATTCCTGAAATATAAAAAGACGGACTCCAACCGTGTTTTAATTACGGGTGCCGTTTACCTTGTATTAGCTGCAGTTATCACAAGCCTGGTGGTGTACTTAAGCGGCGTTTACCATATACGCGTGGTATTTTCGTTAGTAATGCTTGGCGCTGTTTACGCCATCTTATCCAATATCAAAGTGTTCACAGATGCTTTGAAAGGCAAAATTAAACTGGCCGGTTCGGCAGTGGCGCATATTGGTTTTGGGTTGATTTTGGTAGGCGCTGTAATAGCCGCAGGCACAAGCAAAGTTGTATCCATCAATAACACAGGCGAACAATACAGCGCTGATTTTGCCAAACGTAACGACCCGCGCGAGAATATCATGCTTTATAAAAATCAGCCCTTAAAAATGGGTGATTATTTGGTGACGTATGTAGGTGATTCCATTTCCATGCCTAATCATTATTTTAAAGTGGATTATAAACTGATGGGCGATGATGGCAAAGTAAAGGACGAATTTGTTTTAAAACCCAACTCACAGGCTAACCGCAAGATGGGCTTGGTTTCGTCACCTGATACCAAGCATTATTTCCTGCACGATCTTTATACTCACGTTACTATGGCGCCTATCAGATACGAAGAGGATGATCCAACCGGCAGTGGTGGAAATGCGCATTCTGAAGCCAATGATGACCAGAATTATGACGCACCTGTAGCCCATGAAGTTGCAGTAGGCGATACTATCCGTTTTCGGGAGGGGTATATGATATTAACCGGACTTGACAAAAATGCTAAAGTTGAAAATATTACGCTCGGCCAGAATGATGTAGCCGTAGGTGCTCAGCTCAAAGTAGTTTCGAACGGCAAAATTTATGACGCCGAGCCTATATTTATGGTTAAGGACAAGAAAGGGTACGACTTTGCCCGCAAGGTAGAGGACGTTGGCTTAAAACTCCGTTTCTCACGTGTGCTTCCGGACAAGGGAAAAGTGGAGATATCTGTTTACCAGCAACCTGAAAGCAAAAAATCCTATATCGTGATGAAGGCTATCGAGTTCCCTTATATTAATTTCTTTTGGTCGGGTACCATCATTATGGTGATCGGCTTTTTGATGTCGATATTCAGAAGGAATAAAGAGTTGAAGACGGTTTAATTCTTTTACCCGACTAATGGATTGCCTGTAAGGAAATGGGCAATGGGAAGGAAGTTAATTTGATCAATACTTTACTTCCATCTGCTGAAATGCCTTATCGTCAGTTGTTGTAGTCCCAAACTTTATCCCAATATCAATAAGTAGCTTTTGAGCGATACCTAAAGCCTGGTTGCATCCGACTGAACTAAGATATAATTTCCCCGATTTAGAACTTGTCCCAGTACATTGGAAACATATTTCGATATAATCAAATATTTTGCCCTTGCTATCGACAAATAATATAGCATTACGTGGAAAAAAGCATTTACTACCCGGATCCGCGTAGTCGCTTGCATCGAAATGAACTTTTTTATCTGTATTGTACATTAAATTACTTAAACGTTCTATCTGTCCTTTTGAAAATTTTTTAAGTTCGAACAATGACGAGGGATCGAGCCTGCCGTTCTTAACATGCAACTGATACGGTTTATATTTGAGTTTTATCATTTCACCATTCGGGCCTATTTCTACATTCGGTTCCCCACCGTTTTGATAAGATACAGCAAGAATCTTAACAGCCCTGTTAAAAGGATACTTACTTAATAGCTGAAGTTGGGTGTATTTGTTGATAAATACACAATCATTGTAATAACTAATACTATCAGGCAATATGCTTTTAGGTCTTGGCCATTTATCTTGCTTTCGATGCTGAGTTTTTATAGCGCGTTTAATCGTGTCAGCTAACGTCTTTTTTTCAGAACAAAAAGCACTTAAAAAGCTGAATAGTGATAGAATTATGAAAATAAGTTTAATGGAACGCATAAATTTGGCGGCTTAGATAATGCAAGTTAATAATTAATATGCGCATCACCCTCATCGGTTCCGGCAATGTAGCCACACACCTGGCAGCGGCTTTTAAAAATGCCGGGCATGTTATTGTGCAAGTGTACAGCCGCGATATACAAAACGCATCGCTACTGGCTTATCATGTGAAGGCAGGCGCTATCGACAACCTTGGCGACATTAGTCCCGAAACAGACTTGTTTATTATCGCAGTAAAAGACGATGCAATTGGGGATATCGCACAAAAATTAGTTAGATACAACAAATTGATCGTGCATACTTCGGGTGCAACGTCGTTAAATGTTTTGACTCAATATACCGATAAGGCTGGTGTTTTTTACCCGCTTCAAACGTTCAGCAAAACGAAAGAGCTTGATTTTAGAACTGTTCCACTTTGTATTGAGGGGGCAGACGAGCAAATCACAACTCAACTGGAAGATTTAGCCAGGACTATCTCTAATAATGTCTACCGTGTAAACTCTGACAAGCGTAAGATACTGCACCTGGCGGCGGTGTTTGCCTGTAATTTCCCTAACTATCTTTATTATGCAGCAGGCAAGCTTTTGCAGCAGCATGATTTAGATTTTAGCTTACTCAGACCACTTATCCTGGAAACAGCGGAAAAAGTGCAGGAGTATTTACCTAACCAGGTGCAAACCGGGCCTGCAATACGTAATGATGAAAAAACCATGGCCACACACTTGCAATTATTGCACGATGATCCTGAATTAGAGCGCTTATATGCCGAATTAAGTCAGTTGATTATCAAAATGGATAATGGGGGGTACGGGGGCGCATAATTTTGTTACTTTTGCGCAAATGAACATCTATAAAGTTAAGATCAGCTTTGAGGAGAAGGGGCACGAACCTGTTGAATTGCCAATTGCCGAAGGTGAATCTGTGCTGGACGTTTGCCTGGAGAATGGTATCGAATTGCAGCATAATTGCGGCGGTGTGTGCGGATGCAGCACCTGCCATATCTACGTAAATAAAGGGATGGATAACATCCAGGAAATATCGGATAAGGAAGAGGACTTTATCGACCGCGCGGTTAGCCCACGTATTAATTCACGCCTGGGTTGCCAGTGTGTGATCATCGATGGCGATATTGAAGTTACGCTGCCCGATCAGTCGGGTTTTATGGGCCACTAAGAAGGGTTAGACGTACGACGTTTTACGTTTTACGTGAATTAAAAATAAAAAAACGTACTACGTATAACGTACCACGTAAAACCTATACAAATGACAGATAACAAATTCGCCTTACCCATCAACTGGAGCGATCACGAGGATATTGCCATCGAGCTTTACGAAAAGTTTGGTGATGATTTTGATGAATCGAAAATATACCGCATCCGTTTTACCGACCTGCTGGAATGGGTATTGAGCCTGCCAAATTTTGTTGGTACCCGGGAACAGTCTAACGAGGGGCACCTGGAGCAAATACAGTCAGCCTGGGTTTACGAATGGCGGGACAATCAATAACCAGTTTACAGTGGGCAGTTTTAAGTTTGCAGTTTAATCGGTGAAATCATAAAATAAATCAGTGTAATCATACTATAATCGGTGGAATCGTTTCTAAATAAATTAAAAGATATTTCAACCTTCATCTTTGATGTTGATGGGGTGCTGACCGATGGCTCTGTTTACGTTACCGAGAACGGCGACCAGTTCAGGCAGTTCAATATTAAGGATGGATACGCTATACAACTGGCTGTAAAATGCGGCTACAATGTATGTGCTATATCTGGCAGCCGGTCAAAAATATCCATACACCGGCTGAATAGTTTGGGTGTGAAGGATGTATACGTTGGCGCTCATACCAAATCAGACAATTTCAGGTTGTACCTTGAGGAAAAACATGTATTACCTGCCGGAGTACTGTTTATGGGAGACGATATTCCAGACCTGGGGGTTATGCAAATGGCAGGACTGGCGGTTTGTCCGGCAGATGCCGCTGAAGAAATAAAAGCTATCAGTCAGTATATTTCACCTTTTCCGGGCGGGAAAGGCGCTGTACGTGATGTGATTGAGAAAGTGCTTAAAGTACAGGGCAAGTGGATGAGCGAGCAGGCATATAGCTGGTAGATCAGTTTGCAGTTGGCGGTTTTGAGTTTGCAGTAAATCGGTGAAATCATAAAATAAATCGGTGGAATCCATAAAAAAAATCATATTAGCATCCAAATCTCCACGCAGACAGGAGCTATTACGCCTGATGGATATTGACTTCCGCATTGTTCTTAAGGATGTTGACGAATCCTATCCTGATAATCTAAATCCCATAGAAATTGCAGTTTATATTGCTGAGAAAAAAGCAAGAGCCTTTGATGAATCGGTTGATGATGAGATCGTGCTTACTGCAGACACCATAGTAGATGTTGACGGACAAATCTTGGGCAAACCTGAAACCAAAGAACATGCTTTTGAGATGCTGCAAATGCTTTCGGGCAAAGTGCACCGGGTTGTTACCGGTGTGTGCCTGCTGTATAAGCATAAATACAACCTGTTTCATGACGTATCTGAGGTGTTTTTTCGTAAGCTGACGGATGAGGAAATACGCTTTTACGTAGATAAGTATGAGCCCTTGGATAAAGCCGGAGCCTATGGTATACAGGAATGGATCGGGCTTATTGGTATAGATCGTATTAATGGGTCTTACACTAACGTAGTGGGCCTGCCTACCGAAAAATTGTATCAACAACTGAAAAGACTGGTTTAGGAAACCGAGAATTTGATTAATTTTACTCCATAAACCTGTTAACAAAAATGGAAGATCCCGAAGTACCCACCGAACACCTGCACGAACATATCCACGAAGCTGTACATGAGAGCCAGAGCAAATGGTCAATGGGTGTTGCAATATCCACCGCTTTTATGGCTGCTTTTGCTGCTGTAAGCAGTTTAATGGCAGGACATCAATCTAATGAGGCGTTGATCTCACAATTAAAGGCGTCTGATCAATGGGCATATTATAATGCAAAAGGAGTGAAGGCAGAAATTGCTGATGCAGTAATACAATTGCAGGGAACTAAGGCCGATACATCAACTATCGCGGCTGCGGCACGTAAAGCCAAATTAAAAAAGGACCAGGAAAAGATACAGGAAGGCGCCCGCGACCTGGAAAAAGAATCAAAGGAGCATTTGGAAAGAGATATGACCCTCGCAAGGGCAGTTACTTTTTTCCAGATAGCTATATCTATATCGGCCATATCATTGTTGTCAAAAAAGAGGCCGCTGTGGTATGTCAGTTTACTCTTATTTGCTATCGGGATATGCCAGTTTGTATTCGGGCTGCTGTAACTTAATGTTAAGCGAAAAAAAACAAAGTATCTTATCTGAACACAAACCCGTTATTTCCCCTATTCGCATCAGGCAGGGCATTATCCGGATCTATCACTACACTTTTGGCTTCGCCGGTTGTAGGTATAATAAACGATACCAGGTTATTTTGCAGCCATGATTCTACAGGCACCTGTATGCGCTGTTTGGTACCATCCTTTAATTTTACTTCTACAGTAAAAGGCATGGCCATCTGCTCCAAATTAGCTACGGTTACTTTTAAGCCTTGTTTAGGGTCGTTATTTACATATTCGGCGCCCACCAGTTCCAGGTCAAGTTTCAGATTGTTGTAAAACCAACCTTTCCAGAACCACGACAGGTCCTCACCACTG
>Ga0206799_1018_pt1 | contig 37052 bp, 28 predicted proteins | sample Alteio_BWOrgCont_67_FD_152900 | JGI IMG/M metagenome (GOLD analysis project Ga0206799, IMG submission 152900) | Enriched cells from forest soil in Barre Woods Harvard Forest LTER site, Petersham, Massachusetts, United States -... | ecosystem: Environmental > Terrestrial > Soil > Temperate forest >...
GGCCTCTTTTCAGTGCAACCCGGAGGGCAGGAAGCGCTTGGGCCATTTTTCCGCGTTGCTCGCTCGGGCAAGACCAAGGGGTATTGCCGCTACGCTCGCGCCTTGAAAAATGGCCCAAGCGCTTCCAGCAAATGCCACTCCCATTTAATCAGTGGTTCCTTAGTTCTACTTTGTTAAGAAAATACTTGCAGTTAGGGCGGGGATCGGGCAGGATTCTGAGCGAACCTTAACCAACAACTTATCGGCGGCGAGCTTCACTGCGTGAGGTTCCCCGCCAAATAAAAAATGACGCCAGCAGTCTGAAGCGCATGGCGCGACGCTTCATGGAGTTAACCGAAAACTACGGCCGCTATTTTGTGGTGCATGGCAAAGATGTGAGCCACCACGCCCGAAGTTACTTGAGCGGGTTACTTGGGACCCAAAGACGAAAGAACATCGGGCGTATCGGGGAGGATGTGGAGGCGAGCAACTATCAGGGGATGCAACAGCTTATCAGCGACTCGCCCTGGGATGAGCAGGCACTCATGGATCAGGTGGCAAAAGAGGCCAATGGGCTTTTGGGCGGACACCGGCACAGCGCCCTCTATCTGGATGAAACTTCCTTTATAAAGAAGGGGAACGCTTCGGTGGGCGTGCAACGGCAGTATTGCGGACGCGTTGGCAAATTGGAGAACTGCCAGGTGGGAGTCTTTGGGTGTCTGGGACGGGGAGAACGGGCTGCCTTGATCGATGCGCGGCTCTTTTTGCCCGAAGAGTGGAGCAAGGATGCGGGGCGCTGCGACAAGGCAAAGATACCCCAAGCAGAGCGGGTGCATCGCACCAAGGGAGAACTGGCTTTATTGATCGTGCAGCGGGCGCGCCAACGTGAGTTAAACTTCCAGTGGATCGGTGGCGACGAAATCTACGGCAATAACAAGCCGCTGACCGATGCCTTGGAGGACATGGGCGAAATCTTCCTGATGGACATCAACAGCAACCACGGCCTCTACGAGGAGGATCCGTGTCCCCAGCCCAAGCAAGAGCGCCCCGGGCTGCGGGGCCGGCCGGTCTGCCGCCTGGAGCCAGGCAACTCGAAGGCCGGCCATTACTCAGCCAGCGAGTTGGTCAAACGGCACTTCGAGAGTGAAAACCGCAAGGTCGTCATCCGGCAAAGCGCCAAGGGGGCATTGCATGCGCGGCTTTTGGTTAAGAAATGCTGGCAGTGGGACGGCAAAAGCAACGCGGCCCGGCCCCGATTATTGGTGGCCAGAGAGGAGGCCGACGGAACTTTCAAGTACAGCCTGACCAATGCGCCCGAGTCCACGGGCATTGAAACCCTCGCGTACATGCAAGCGCAGCGCTTTTGGATTGAGCGGGCCTTCCAGGACGCAAAGAGCGAGTTAGGCATGGCTCAGTATGAAGTCCGTAGCTGGAGAGGATGGCACCATCACATCGCCCTTGTCTGCCTGGCTATGCTCTTCGTGCTCAAGGAACGTCTGCTGGCCGCCGAACATACTCCGCTTCTTAGCGCACGCGACATCGTCGAACTGCTGGCCTATTACCTGCCCCGCCGTAATCGAACCGAAGACCAGATCTTTGAGTCCATGCAGCTACGACACAACCAGCGAGCACGAGATATTACCCGGCGAAAAACCAAGCGAAAGGCCTTTCTAACAAAGTAGAATTAAGGGTAGCCGGTGCAGTTAGTTGGATAAGGAGGGGATTTGGGTGTAGGCTGCGGTCCCATGGCTATTTCTACGAACGAACAGATGTGCATTGCGCTCAGCAATGACTTAAATAAGGCGGGGACTCAGCCGCTGATGAAGGTGGTGGATGATGTTCCGCGCAAGACGTTTATCGCTAACAGGGATGGGGCGGTATTTGAGTTCGCCCACAAGCAGCCGGATAGCAATTACTGGAATGGGGTGAAGCACTATGGGAGCGGGAAGCAGAGCAAGATTCGGCTGCCGCGGACGCCGGTGGAGGCGGTGTAGGGAAGATTTTTTTTTGGGAAAATGCAAAATGTCCATGTTTGCCTCCTGCGGCGGGGTGGATGGAGGGAGATTTAGCCGCGAATAGAGGGGAATCAGGAGGATAGGTATTTTTGGAGGCGGGAGATTAGGAAGGCGATTTCTTCCTCGGTGATTTGGAAGGGCGGAGTGAAGGTCAGGACGTTGGATTCAGGGCCGTCTGCGAGCAGCAACAGGCCGTCGGTCAAGGCCCTCTGGATGGCGCGGAGGGCTTTGGGAGTTTCCATGCCCAGCATCAAGCCGGCGCCTCGGACTTGCTCGGCGGGGAGAAGGCTCTGAAGTGATTGGCGGAGTTTGCGCCCCTGCGTGCGGACCTGTTTCGCGGTTTCAGGATTGGCGTGAAGATCGAGGGAGGCCAGGGCCATGGCGCAGCCTAGCGGATTACCAAGAAAGGTGCTGGTGTGGAGGGCTTCGCCAGTGGAGGGCGGCCAGGCATCCATGACATGAGACCGGCCAACGCACGCGGATATGGGGAAGCCGGAGGCTAGACCTTTGCCAAGACAGATGATGTCCGGCGCCACGTTGAAATAGTCGCAGGCGAAAAGTTTCCCCGTGCGGTTGAAACCCGTGAAAATCTCATCCGCGATGAGGAGGATTTTTTCCTCGTCGCAGATCTGACGCAGCATTGGGAGGAAGTCGCGCGGCGGGGGGATGATGCCGCCGCGGCCCTGGATCGGCTCAACGAGGATGCAGCCAATGTTGCGCTGGGCAATGGCGTGGGCGATTTGATCGTGGATCTCCGTGAGGCAGGCGGTGGAGCAATTCGGGAACGGGTCGCCCTCGAGTCGGAACGACTCCTTGATGCCGAAGGGGCAATGGAAGCAGTGAGGGTAGGGGACCCAGGTGGCGAAGTCCTTGAGCTGCGCGCGGAAGGGCTCGCGGAAGAATGGCAGGCCGGCGGTGGCCACGCTGCCCATGCCGAGGCCATGATATGCTCCGGTAAAGGCGATAACGCCGGGCTTGCCGCTGTGGAGGAGTGAGGTCTTGAGTGCCGCCTCGACGGCGTCGGAGCCGGAGTTGCCCAGGATTACCTTGCCGGGGCCCAGGTCCCAGCGCTCGAAGGTAAGCTCACTGAGGCGCTGGCAGAGTCGGGCCTTTTGGGCGGTCGGGTGGACATCGCCCATGGCATGGATAAGCCGGGCGGACTGGGCGTGAAGGGCGGCGAGGATGCCGGGATTGGTGTGGCCCAGGCCCGCTACGCCGAAGGCGGAGGTGAAGTCGAGGAAACGGTTGCCATCCACGTCCCAGACATTGGCGCCCTCTGCACGGTCCCAGAAGATGGGCCAGGTGGGGGAGAGGTAGGTTACGTTGCGGGATTCGTGCCGGCGCAGCGTGGCGGCGAGGGAGAGAGATTTTGGGCCGGGGATGGGGGTGAGCAGAGAAGGGAGCATGGGAGAAATGCGAAGTGCAAAACTAAGAATGCAAAATATCGGAGAATGGACCCGCGGGCCGGCCCATTTACCTGGACTACAGACTAATCGGCGCGGACGAACTGGGTGTAGAGATCGTGATAGGCGCCGCTCATGGCGAGTAGGGTGTCGTGGGTGCCGCGCTCGATGATCCGGCCATCATGGAGGACGAGGATGAGATCGGCCTGGCGGATGGTGCTGAGACGGTGGGCGATGACAAAACTGGTGCGTCCGCGAAGCAGCAATGCCAGGGAGGCCTGGAGGCGGGACTCGGTGATCGCATCTATCGAGCTGGTCGCCTCGTCGAGGATGAAAATGCGGGGATCGGCCAGCAGCGCGCGGGCGAAGCAGACAAGCTGCCGCTGGCCCAGGGAGAGCGCGTTGCCGGACTCGCCGACCTGGGTGTTCCAGCCATCCGGGAGGGTCTCGAAGAGGTCGAGGCAATCGAGCTTGCGCGCGGCCTCCGTGGCCTCTTCGAGCGTAGCCTCGGGCCGGGCAAAGCGGACGTTGTCGAGGACGGTGCCTTCGAACAGGAAGTTGGCCTGCTGGACCACGCCGAGGTGTTTGCGAAGACTGGGCGTGGTGACTTGCAGGATGTCCTGGCCATCGACCAGCAGCGTGCCGGAGGTGGGGAGATAGGCCTTGGTGATAAGGTTGGTAATGGAGGTCTTGCCGCTGCCGGTGTGGCCTACGAGTGCGATGGTTTGGCCGGGCTGCGCCTCGAAGGAAACGTCGCGCAGGATGAGGCGCTCGGGGTTGTAGCCGAAGCTGACGTTGCGGAATTCCACATGGCCGAGGAGCTCGCTGATCGGCTGGGCGGATGTGGGGTCGCTCCAGTCGGGCGGCGTGTCGAGGAGCCGGAAGACACGCTCGGCCCCTACCAGCGCGGTGAAGGCCTGGGTGTATTGGCCGCTGAGGTTGCGGATGGGCTCGAAGAACATGTTCGACTGGAAGAAGAACTCGACGATGGATCCGATCGAGGTCTCGTGATGCAGCACGCGCCAGCCGCCCACCAGCAGTAGCAGGCCGATGAAGAGCTGGCTGTTCAACTCAAGCAGCGGGAGGAAGATCGCGCCGGCGCGGGCCGCGCTCATATTATAGCGGGAGTGATCCTGGAGCAGATCGCGGAAGAGCGAGGCATTCGTCTGCTCGCGGACGAACCCCTGCGTGACGCGGATGCCGGTGACGGACTCGGCAAGCGTGGCTGTGACGCGGGAGAAGCTTTCTTGCGCCTCGCGCTGCGCGGTGAGGAGCTGGTGGCTGAAGTAACTATTGAGGCCGGCGATGATCGGACCCATGAGGAGGATCAGGCAGAATAGGACGGGATCCGCGCGGAACATGAGGATGGAGGCAAAGATCGCCTGGCCGATGCCGACAATGCTCATGAACACGATGTCCTGGACGCCGAGCCGGATGGCCTCGAGGTCCGATGACATGCGGCTGATGATACGGCCTACTTTCATCCGGTTGAAGAAGGAGGCGGTAAGATCCTGAAGGTGAGCGAAGATCGCGTTGCGCATGTCGCGGACGACCAGCTCGCCCAGCTCCAGGGCGTAGAAGACGCGGTAGCCAAATGTGGCCTGGGTAAAAGCGGCGACCGCCGTGAACGTGGCCGCTCCCACAATCACGCCGTGGAAATCGCCGTGCGCGATGGCGCCATTGATGACCGAACTGAGAACGTGGGCAACCAGGGGAAGCTGGATCGCGCGCACGGCGGTGATGATGCCGAGCAGGACGACGATCCTTCGATGCGGCCACGCATAGGAAAAGATGCGCCGCATGAGATGGAAGAACTGCATCGGGCGTAGCTCGACGTCGTGCTCTTCATCGCGGGTGACGTGGGTGAGGGCGGTCATCTGGGGGAAATTATGAAGTATGAAGTATGAATTATGAAGTGGGAAGGCGAGGGGAGGTGCGGAATCCGATGAAGTGAAAATGGGCTGTTCGCCAGCTTGGAAGCTCGGATAACATCTTCGGTTCCATCCTATTACCCCGCCTATGTATACCCCTGCGGAATCGAGCAAAAAAAGTATCTTTGTCACGGCGGACGGGAAGAATGTCCTGTTCACCTTCCTCCTCGTCACCTCGCTGTTCCTGTTGTGGGGCTTTTGCAACGGGATGATCGATGTGATGGATAAGCACTTCCAAAAGGAACTGCATCTAAACCTGGCTCAATCCGCCTGGGTGCAGTTTGCGCACTATCTCGGTTACTTTCTTATGGCACTGCCGGCTGGGTCGCTGGCGATCAAGCTGGGGTATAAGGGCGGAATCATTGCGGGGCTGCTGATGGTGGCGGTGGGCGGGTTTTGGTTTATCCCCGCGACGAGCATTGCTTCGTTCTGGGCGTTTCTGCTGGGGGTATGCGTCATCGCGGCGGGGTTGACGTTTCTGGAGACGATTGCGAATCCTTATACGACGGTGCTCGGGGATCAGCAGTTTGCGGCCACGCGGATCAATCTGGCGCAGTCGTGCAATGGGATCGGGTGGTTTTATGGACCGCTCGCGGGTGCGGCGTTTTTTTATGGGAAGGATTCATCCGGGGCGAGCACGGGCAGCCAGACGTTGTGGATTCCGTACGCGGCGGTGGGCGTGGTGGTGCTGGTGCTGGCGGTGATCTTTCTCTTTGCCAAGGTGCCGGACATCAAGGTCGAGGATGACTATCATCTGGATGACTCGGAGGCGAATGGGTCGCACTCGATCTGGTCGCACCCGCACTTCGTGATGGCGGTGGCGGCCCAGTTTCTTTATGTGGCGGCGCAGGCGGGGATATTCAGCTTTTTCATCAATTACATGACGTCGCAAACCCCGCCCGTGCCGGTGGCGATCACGACCTCGTTCCCCCACTGCTGGCTTGCGGATTTTTTGGGAGTGAACGCGCTCGTGTGGGGAGTGGTGCTTACGATCGTGGGTGGCTTGGCCGTGAGGGCGGGGGCGGGAAAGGAGAAATTAATCTGGGGTGGGTTTCTGGTGATCGGTCTGATCCTGCTGGTATTTGCATGGGTTCGATTTAATTCGGAGGCGTCGGCGGCGATTCGCGCGGCGAGCACGGGGTTGTTCAGCAACTGGTTTGAGCCAGGGCCGAACGGGGTGTTGCGACTGACGGACCAGGGCGCGGCGAGCCTCGCTTCGCTCGGATTTCTCTGTTTTCTGTCAGGGCGGTTTTCGGGGTCGGCGATATTGAAGCGGTTTTCAGCGCACAAGGTGCTGGGGCTTTATGCGGTGATCAATACGTGCGTCTGCCTGATCGTGTTTCTTAAGCTGGGCTGGGTCTCGGTGGGATGCGTGTTTTTGAGCTATTTCTTCATGTCCATTATGTTCCCCACGATCTTTGCGCTCGGCATCCATGGGCTGGGCGTGCGGGCCAAGAAGGCATCGGGGTTCATTGTCATGGCGATCATGGGAGGCGCGATTTTGCCCAAGTTAATGGGTTTCGTGGCGGACAAGTCGGATATCTCGCGGGGGTTTATCGTGCCGCTGTTCTGCTTCGCGTTCGTGGCGTTCTATTCCTACAGTTGGCCAAGACTGGCGGGCGTGAAAGGGGTGCAAGGGATTTCGCCGATGCGGGGACATTAAGGTTTACATCGATATAATATTCGGTTTGGATTCTGGCCCCATTTCAAACGCTGCCTTGGTGCCGTGGCGCAATCACAACCTATGTCCAGTATTCGATTCCTGCTTTTTCCATTGTTGATAACGATCGCGTCTTTGACCGGTCATGCTGGCGCGGGAGACCTTGCTCTCTGGTATGATCATCCCGCTGCGGACTACTGGAAACCGGGCGCCGCGATGCAGCAGGGCCTGCCGGTTGGAAATGGGCGGCTCGGGGGGATGGTGATGGGAGGTGCGGCGGTGGACCGGTTCCAATTCAACGAGGATAGCCTGTGGACCGGGACTTCGAAATGCACGGCGTCAGATTTTGCGGCATTCGGCTCGTACCAGGACTTTGGCGATTTGGTGATTCATCTCCCGGGCCACGATCAATTCACCGCCTATCGCCGGGAGCTGAACCTGGGTGATGCCCTGGCGAAAGTTACTTATCAATCCAAAGGCATCGCTTACACGCGAGAGTACCTCGCGAGTCATCCGGCGGATGTGGTGGTCATCCGGTTGACCGCGGATAAGCCGGGCAGTTACACGGGGAACGTCCAGCTCGCCGATGCCCATGGCGCGAAGACGAGTGCGTCGGCGGGAAATCGTCTGACGATTGCCGGGGCCCTGGATAACGGCTTGCAATACGAAGCCCAAGTGCTGGTCATCAACAATGGCGGGAGCGCGCAGGCCGGCGTGGGCCCGGGCGGTGTTCCGCACGTCGAGTTTAACGGGTGCGACTCTCTTACGCTCATCTTGAACGCGGGGACCAGCTATCTGGCTGACGCGGCGAAGAATTTCCGGGGAAGCGATCCTCATGACCGGATCACGCGGCAGATTCAAGCTGCCGCCGCTCAATCCTATGATCAATTGAAGGCCGATCATGCACGGGATTTTCATTCGCTCTTCGACCGGGTCTCGCTGAACTTGGGCGCGCCGGGCGCCGATGTCGCTGCGCTCCCTACTGACAAACGTATCCAGCACGTTTCCACGAAAGATGATCCTCAACTGGAGGCGCTGTTGTTTCAGTATGGCAGGTACAATCTGATCTCGTGCTCGCGCACGGCGCTGCCGGCGAATCTACAGGGTCTTTGGAACGACAATAATCATCAGGAATGGGCGTGCGATTATCACTCGAATATCAACGTCGAGATGAATTACTGGGGCGCTGAAACAGCGAACCTCGCGGAGTGCCATCTGCCTCTGTTCAATTGGATGCGCAGCATGCACGACCCCTGGTGCGATAACACGCGGCAGGAAAAGGAATTCAATCTCGCTTCAGGAGCGCCAGTCCGGGGCTGGGCGGTGCGGACGATGCTCAACCCATGGGGCGGCGGCGTTTTTCTTTGGGACAAGACGGCCAATGCGTGGCTGTGCCAGCATCTCTGGGAGCATTATGCCTTCGGAGGAGATAAGGAGTATCTCAGGAGCATCGCCTATCCGATGATGAAAGAGACGGCTGAGTTTTGGGAAGATCATCTCAAGGCCCTGCCGGACGGGACTCTGGTGGTGCCGCATGGATGGTCGCCGGAGCATGGCCCCCAGGAGGATGGCGTGAGCTACAACCAGGAGATCGTCTGGGATCTGTTCGATAATTACGTGCACGCCAGCGATGCTCTGGGAATCGACAAGGATTACAGCGATAAGATCGCCGCCATGCGAGATAAGCTCGCGACGCCCAGGATCGGAAGCTGGGGGCAGTTACAGGAGTGGATGGAGGACAGGGACGATCCGCATGATCAACACCGGCATACTTCACACCTGTTCGCGGTATATCCCGGGCATCAGATCAGCCCGGCGAAAACGCCCGCACTGGCCGAAGCCGCGGAGAAATCCCTCCTCGCTCGCGGACTGGAGGGAGACAGCCGCCGCCAATGGGTCTGGGCCTGGCGCACGGCCCTATGGGCTCGCTTTCACAATGCGGAGAAGGCGCATGATATGATCGTGAATTTCTTCCAGTACAACATGCTCCCGAATATGATCGGGGTGCATCCGCCGCAGCAGTGGGACGGGAACTTTGGCATTACCGCGGCGATTGCGGAAATGCTGTTGCAGAGTCAGGCGGGGGAGATAGAGCTGCTGCCGGCGCTGCCCGCGGAGTGGCCGACGGGGTCGGTGAAGGGACTGCGCGCCCGGGGAGGTTTTGAAGTTTCGATTGAGTGGGAGAACGGCCGGCTGAAGAACGCGGCGATCAGGAGCACTGGCGGGACGGAGTGCAGGGTGCGGTATAAGGACAAGGTCGTTGAGGAGAAACTGCGGCCGGGAGATACGGTCGAAGTCGGGGCGTTCTGAGCGCCGGCGCAGATCGGCCGATTACTGCGCGGCGGGGGACGGAGACGCGGACGGTTTGGGGGAAGGGGTGGGCGCGGTGGCGTCGGGAGTGATCACGGCCAGTCGCGCTTTCAGCTTTTTGATTTGGGCATCGCGCGCCTTGATGGGCATCTTCTCGTTGACGATTCCTTTGAGCCGCGGGCTGGAATCCAGGTGGAAACGGGCGTCGCTGCGGAGCTTGAAGTAGAGCTCGTCATAGGCCAGATCGCAGACGCGGCGGGGTTGGGGGCCGCGAGCCTCGAAGGAGACAGAGCGCTTGTCATCGAGGCAGCCCGTGAGGGCTTTGATCGCCTCGCCGGACGGGCAGTGGCGCAGGGCGACGATGAGCTTGCCTTTGGGGACGGCCTCGTTCGCTTTTGCAAGATGCGCGATGACCGCTGCGCACCCCTCGGGGGCGAAGGCGGAGACCAACTCGTTGTAGATCGTGGCCTGGGCGCCATTGGCGGAGCTGAGGACGTGGTCTACGATGGACGCGGCGACCGAGGTACGGTCGAAGTGCTGGAGGTACTCGATGACCGTGGCGCGCTGCTCGGCGGTTTTTGCGGCGCCGTATTGATCGAGCGCCGCCTGGACCTGCTGCTGGCGGTCGGTGTTTGCCTGGGACCAAAGATGCGGCGGGACTGCGACGGCGAGAATCATCGCCGCCAGTATTTGCTTCCACACCTGCAAGGGTTTCGCGCTCACGGGTGTTACCCTCAGTCCGGCAGGGGTTTCGGGTCAACCAGATTTGCAGCCTCCGGAGCGCATTCTGCGGGGCCGGGGGTAAACCCGAATCCCCGAATCGCGACGGAACTCCTCTTTACCGGGGCCAGGGGAGGGGGTATAAGGGGCGCGAAGGATTCGACGACTCTCCCTCGCGTTGGATTTTTGAGCCGCGGCCCACGGGCGGCGGGAGCAGGGGCGACCCCTGCTTGCCGAAGCAGAATTACCACCTGCGCAGACGCAGAATCAAATATGACGCGAGGAAATTACAGACATACCAAGATCGTGGCCACGCTGGGGCCTGCGACAGAAAGCCCGGAGCAGCTAGAGAAACTCATCCTCGCGGGGGTGGATGTGATCCGGCTGAACATGGCCCACGCCACGGAGGAGTGGGTGCTGGAGCGGGTGGCGCGCATCCGGGAGGTCTCCGGGCGCATAGGGCGGCACGTGGCGGTGATGATGGATGTAAAAGGACCGGAGATCCGGACGGCGGCGATCCCGGAGGCGATTGACCTCGTGGCGGGAGAGTCGTTCGCGTTTTATACCCAGGCGCCCACGGAGCCGGGACGCGGGGTGGGGGTAAATTACACCGGCCTGGCGGCGGATGTGACAGTGGGAGCGGTGATGCTGGTGGACAGCGGGTTGATCCGGTTCGAGGTGGTATCGAAGGATGAGACAACGGTCCACTGCCGGGTATTGACGCCGGGACGGCTGGGGTCGCGGCGGCATATCAATTTGCCTGGGGTGGATGTGAACCTGCCGGCGCTGACGGATAAGGACCGGCGCGACGTGCGCGCGGGGGTGACGGCCGGCGTTGATTTCTTTGCGCTCTCCTTTGTGCGGAAGGGGGAGGACGTCCGGGAGTTGAAGACTTTTCTCGAGGAGTTGGGCTCCTCGGCGCGGATTATTGCGAAGATCGAGGATCAGGCGGGCGTGCGAAACCTGGACGCGATTGTCAGGGAGGCGGACTCGGTCATGGTTGCGCGCGGCGACCTGGGCATCGAGATCGATTACCACCGGCTCCCGCAGGTTCAGACCCAGATCGTGGATGCCTGCCTCGCTCAGGGGAAACCGGTCATCGTGGCCACGCATCTGCTGGAGTCCATGATCTCCGCGCCCATGCCGACGCGGGCGGAAATCTCAGACATCGCCAACGCGGTCCGCGAGCGGGCGGACGCCGTGATGCTCTCCGGCGAGACGACCACCGGGCTCTATCCACTGGAGTGCGTGGAGGTGATGAAACAAATCATCGCAAGCACGGAGCCGTATGAGAAGCGCGTGCTCAACGAGGGCATCCATCTCGAGGAGCCCAAGGCCAAGATGCTCCGAAGCGCGGCGGTGCTCGCGCAGCAGCTCGATCACTCGGGGATCGTGGTATTCACACGGAGCGGTTTTCTCGGTTACACGCTGGGTGCCCTGCGCCCCAAGGGAATTCCGATTTACGCGTTTACTGACAAGGAGGCGATCTTCCGCCATCTGCTCCTGCCTTGGGGAGTGGAGCCATTTCTGATGGATTTTTCCGAGGACCCGGAGGAGACGATATTGAACGCGACTTCTTACTTGAAGCGCCGGGGATGGTGCGGCGCCGGATCGTGGCTGGTGGTGATCACCAATGTGCTCGCGGGACAGAAGATTATTGATACGATTCAGCTAAGGCATGTGGAGTAGGGGAGGAGTTGCTGATGGGGACTGGGCGCAGCGGCGGGCCTTATTGATGGTGGGGCAATAACTTCCGGCAGAACCGGAAAAGTAAAAATCTAAGTGTATGCTTTGCGATACCGTTGCAATGGGATGCGGAATAATTGCACATGGACGTCATTATCAAATCGGCCCATCAATGCCGCGATGAACGTGGCACCAATCGGGTCACTTACTATTAAGCAATATAGCGTATCATGATTAGCGACTAATCCACTAACTAACAATCCACGTTTGGCGTTTCCCCCCTATGAATACCTCCCACACAGCCAGGAGGCTTGCATGCCTCTGTGTCTTTGTCTCGTTCCTCCTTGCCGGAGTTGCTTCGTTGTTCGCTGCTCCTGTTATTTTTAACTCCACGGAATCCGCCACTCCCGGCGCGCTCTTCTTCCTCCAGGGTGATAACTTTACCAGCTCACCCACAGTCTGGTTTCACTGCGTTACCGGTACGGAGACCTCGCTTACCCCGGATATCCAGTTGAGCGGCAGCTCCATTGCCTCGGTGAGCAACCAGGAGATCACGGCAAATCTTCCCGCAAACATTCCCCTGGGCCTTTACGCCGTCTGGGTCAAGGATTCAAGCGGCGTTCCGAGCGCCCCGGTTATGATCAACCAGGCGCGCGCGATGCACTTCGAGTACCCTCAAATCTCCCCCGGCTATACCTTCCGCATCTTTGGCCGGAATCTTTCCCTGCCCGGTGCGACGCCTACCGTCAAATTCGTACTCGGCGCCACCTCCACGACTGCAAACGTAGTCACGACTTACCCGAATGACTCTGACGTCCTCGAAGTTACAGCCCCCGCCGTTCTCTCCACGGGCAGCGCTTACTCGCTCGACGTGAGCAATGGTTACGGTCACGGGGTTGGCAATTTCGACGTGGCGGTGAGTGAGGAGACCATCACAGCCCGCACGGGCGGCTCGGATCCCTTCGGTCTCGGCGTGCCGTGGGCGCCCGATTTCACGGCTCTCGCCTCCAGCACCATTAACGCCGTCTCCAGCATCAATCCTCACACCGGAGTCGCGTACGGGGCCGATCCCACGGGCGTTAATAACTCCGTGAATGCCATCCAGCAGGCCCTCTACGATGCCGGTAATGCCACTCTTCACCCGAATGGGGCCATCGTATTTCTGGAGAGCGGCACTTTCCTGCTCAATTTCAGTACGGAGAACCTCACCTTCACCGGCACCAACGGTACCACCATCAACCAGGACGCCCCGAATCCTTCCGGCCATTTCGAGCTGAACATCCCCAGCCACGTGGTCATGAAGGGCGCGGGCGAGGGGTTGACGGCAATCAATGACCAGTCCCCGGCCTACGATGGTTACTCTTACTTTCTCACAATAGCCGATGCCTCACCCTATTACGGCAGCCTCGCCGGCGCCACCGGCTTCACTTACAACCAGCAGATGGCTATCACCGGTAGCGCTACCAGCCCGCCGTCCATTCGCAATTACGCCTCCAATAGCTCGGATATCTTCCTCCAGAACATCAAGGCAAACTTTGCCCACGCCCTCATGCCTTACGGGACCGGAACGAATGTCATATGCGCGGGCTTCGTCCCGCAATCCTCCGTGGACGCAAATGTGCTCGTGGAAAACTGCGACCTCTCTTACTTCCGGTTCGGCAATAACAATTACTATGGCTACGCCTACACTTACGGGTCGGATTATACCTTCCGCGATAACGTATTCACCTCCTTCTTTGCCAGGCTGGAGATGATCTTCATCAGCCCGCGGTTGATGGTCGAGGGCAATACCTTCACCCGCGACGGGAAGTTCCCGCCACCAGGCTACGGTGGCTCAACCACGTGCGGCGGCATCGAGGCTTCCGGCGCGGACCACGCATTCCTGAACAATACGTTCAACGCCATTAATCTTCCCCTCTCGCAGTATAACGATGGCGAGTCCTTCAATTTCCAATGCGGCCCCTACTTTGGAAACCCCAATACGAATAGCACTCAGGGGGTCGTAACATCGGCCACCTTCCGCACCCTTACGGACGGCACCGCCAACTGGGCGCCCAATGCCTACTCCGGAGAGATCGTATGGATTACCAGCGGCAGTTGCCAGGGCGAGTGGACGTCCGTCGCCAGTAATACCAACACCGTCCTCAATGTCAGCCCGCAGTGGACCACCATTCCCCCTGTGGGCAGCCAATTTGCCATCATGGCCGCCAATGCCTACAAGCAGGGCACTGTCTCAACTTCCGGCTCCTTTACCCTCACGGATTCCACCCAGGCATGGCCGACCAACTTCCAATCCGGTGAGAGCGTGGCCATTGTCAATGGGCCCGGCACCGGGCAGTTGCGGCCCATCGTCAGTAACTCCGGCAACGTTCTCAATGTCTATCCCGCCTGGTCGGAAAATCCGACCTCTGCATCGAGTTACGTTATCAATGGCGCTCTCTGCGCCGATGGCGGCCTTCAGCGATCTCTCATCAAGGATAACATCTTCCAGGATGTCCCGCGCGGGATCGTCTTTTACCTGGGCGGATACGATTGCGCGGTGGACGGCAATATTCTCGCCTCGGCCAATGGCATCTACGTCCTGAGTTCCCAGCGCAATACCTCCGGCGCCGCGACTTACGGCCGGTTCGATACGAGCTGGGACCTCCTCTTCGCCGATAACATCGTGTCCAACCCCGACGCCGATGCCAGCCGCGCCGCTTACTATTGTGTCCGCGCCGGGCTCAATCCGAGCTGCCCCCTATTCGGCACGATGATCCTGGGTATTGAGAACCGCCGCAATATCCTGGAGGAGAATAATCCGAATGCTCCGGATACCGACGGTTACGGAGTTACCGATTCCCTGAGTAACCAGGTGACCCAGAATACCTCCGGGAATGCCGGCAATGGGAACGTAGGCGTCCTCGGCACCATTTACGACGATGTCCTCTCGATCAGCAGTTCCAATGCATACACGTTGAGTACCGCCGACGGCCAGACCACCATCTGGAATGGTCTCAACGTTGGCTGCAATCAGGTCGTGCTCGATAGCACTCTCCCCGGCTGCTCCCTGGCCTCCACTCTGACCACTTACGGCGTGGATCCTGTCGTCATGGAGGCGGACTTCAGCGGCACCGGAGCCAGCACAGGAGGGACGAATAACCTCGCGATGATTGGTGCCACGGCCAAGTTTTCGGGGAATGCATACCAGGATTCAGTTGTGCTTTCATCCTCCAATCCATTCACCACCACGAGCGGGAGTTATATCACCATCACCTCGGGCACCCTCGGTGCGGCCGGCACGGCCAATGTCAACATTACCCCCGCCACACAGCGCAGTTCCTGGGGCCGCATCTTTGATGGCCGCCTCGTCGGGCCGCCGGTTAATGGTTATTGGCAGGTCAACGGCGGGTTTGACTTCTTCTGGCGCCCCACCACTCCCCCGGTTACGGGCAATAGCATGCGCGCCATTGATATAACCAATAACCTGGCCCCAGCCTACGACGGGATGCGGATCATGTATAACAATCCCTCCGCTTCCACTCTCTCATTCGTGATCAGCACCGGTTCCGTTGCCACTTATCCGATCGAACTTACCGGCACCTACAGCGGGACCTTTACCTCCGGCAGCATCTATCATCTCGGCGTCATCTTCTCGACCGGCACCAACGGCATCAGCACGGCCAAGCTCTTTGCCGCGGCCGGCACCGGTCCCATCATTACCAGCGGAAGCGGAGCCGCGACACCCCTCAAGTCCGGCACGTTCATGCTCAATCCCGACACAGTGACTAACACCGGCGGCATCCTCAGCTCGGGCACCTATTGGCAATTCGGTCGCGGCGATTACGGCAACGGCACCCTCCACTCCGAAGACTACGACTGCCTCCGGCTCTACGGCCAGGATCCCGGGGTGTTCGAGGCGTGCGGCCCGTGAGGGCCGTCACCGGCAATGATCGCTTCTGATCCAGCACTAACTGTTATCGCCGCCGAGCAGACTGCCGAGGACTGAGCCCACTACCGCGCCGGTCCCGGCGGCGCCGGCGGTGCGCTCTCCTCCGGTGGGGAGGTATGGAGAGAGGGCGTGGGCGAGATTGCTCAACGTCAAGGTCTGAAGCCAGATGCGGCCGGGACCGGTGAGCTGGGCGAGGAAAATGCCATCCCCGCCGAAGAGCATGTTGCGGATGCCTTTGATGCGGGTGATCTCGAAGCTGACCTGGCTCTCGAACATGCCAACATGGCCCGGGTGGACACGCAGGCTCTCGCCCGCTGCCAGATCGTAGGTGACGACCTCGCCGCCCAGCTCGATCCAGGCTTGGGATGCCCCGCTGAGGCGCTGGAGGATGAAACCGTCGCCGCCGAAGACTCCAGCCCCGAGGCTCTGCTGAAAACCGACGGTGAGGACGGAATCGGAGGTCCCGCAGAGGAAGCCGTGGCGATGGATCATGTACTCCTGGCCGGGAGCAAGGGTGACGGGAACAATGTGCCCGGGGATCTTGGCCGCGAAGGCGACCGTCCCGGCTGTCCCTTGGGCAGTGTACTCGGTCATGAAGAGGGACCCGCCGCTGACCGCACGCTTCAAAGCGCCAAAGAGCCCGCCCCCGCCGCCGTGTGAGGTTGCCGTGTGCATATTGATGGAGGCGCTCATCCACGAGAGCTCTCCGGAGACGGCGATGACGCTTTCATTAGGGTCGAGATGGATCTCGAGTACCGGCATGGTGGAACCGATGACTTCGTGTTGCATAAGTGTAAGGATATAAGGGATTGGCGAACCAAAACGATCTAGCAGGAGGAGCCAGATTCCACAAGCTCACGGTGCCAAAGGGGAAAAAGAGGCGAGGGGAAAGGGAAGTTTGAATGGATGACGAGAGGAAAAAGAGCGATTGTTTCGCACAGATTTCCGCTCACCATGGCTGTCGAACACGCACGCTTTCCGACTCCGGAGCACCCCTGCGCCTATCTGGCGGGGCGCCCTGCGATGCTCGAGGTGCGTCTGCTGACGGATGTGACGCCGCACGAGACGGAGCACCTTGTGGAGCGGGGGTGGCGGCGATTCGGCCCGGAGTACTTCCGCCCCATCTGCCGCCGGTGCCAGGAGTGTGTGTCGCTGCGGGTGCCGGTGCGGGAGTTCCGGTCCACCAAGAGCCAGCGGCGGGTGGTCCGGAGGTGCAGGCATGTCACCGTGGAGATCGGGACCCCTCACGCCGACCCGGAACGGGTTGCCCTCTATCGGAAGTGGCATGCCGCGCGGGAGGAGGCGTGCGGGTGGCAGGAGAATCCGCTGGACGAGGAAGGATACCGCAGGCAGTTCTGCTTCCCGCACTCGTGCGGACGGGAGATGAGTTACCACGTTGACGGGCGGCTCGTCGGGGTGGGCATGGTGGATGAGATGCCCGACTCTCTCTCCTCGACTTACTTCTTCTTCGACCCGGATTTCAAGAAACTCTCCCTGGGTGTCTACAGCGCGCTCTGCGAGATCTCGCTCGCGATGCAACTGGGCAAGACTTACGTATACTTTGGTTACCGCGTGATGGGGTGCAAGAGCTTGATCTATAAATCCGCGTTCCGCCCCCATGAGTTACTGGCCGACAGGCCGGATGAAGGAGAGAGCGCGGTGTGGGTGGAGGAGGGAGCCTGAATCAGAAATGAGTCAGAAATTCAAAAGGTTCGGCGCGCAGGCCGCGTCCTGGATTTGAGGGTAAGTTCGACTAACGGAGCGCGGTTGGTATCCTGTCGGCGAAATAGATAAAAAGAACCAATATCTGGGGCGGGCCGACTCATGTAGGCTCTCTCGCGCAGGATTCGGCGATTTCCGCCATTGCGATTCCAAAACTGGGACTTAGCCCGTCTTCCAATGACCAGCAGGCTGAGAGGCAGGCATGCGCAAAGACGTAAGACAATAGGCGTGCCTTGCTGATGTTTAGCCCGGCAGCCATGGCCGCTGCATGACGCAATAACCGTTCACGGCTCTGAACGACATTTGGCAATGAGTTGGGATTACAAAGAGCATTTGCAGCGTCGTAGACCCTATCGCCGATGAGTCCTTTCGGATCAATCGCCAGCCACCCGCGCCGGGAATGCCACCTGATATTTTCATGATGGATATCGCCGTGCAGGATATACGGAGGTCCTTGATCAGCCAGAAGGTTGCGGGCGACCACAGCGCCGCGGAAGAAGAGGGATGCCGTTCCCATCCACCTATCTTCCTCAGCCTTTTCAAATAACGAATGAAATCGCCGATTCAAAGAGGTTAACCTTGTGGGTGCGTTGTCCTGATTTTCACGAAGCAATTTTTTCAGAACATCGATGATTATTTGCGTCGCTCTATCATCCTGGTCGCTCTTCACCAATGTTATCAGGTCCTCTCCATCGGCATATTCGAGCAGCATCGCGCCTTCATCATGGTTCAATAGCCGAATAGCTCCCTCCCCGTCATACCAGCGGATTGCATCAACAGCCCCTTTTTCGTCTTCCGCGCCGATTTTCGAAAATATCTTCAATACGGCCAATCCATTTGACGTTAGCACCCTATAGAGGTTGCTCGTGGCTGTTTGCGCCAGCGGCTGCGGATCGGACAGCCTCCATTTGGAGATATAAGACTCAAGATTTTCTCGCATCTTCGAGACTCGATATCGACCGGGCCGACCCTGATTGAAATCAGGTCCTACTCGCCCTGCTGGTCATTCCGCCGACAGTACACTAAAGGATGCCGAGCTGCATCTTGCCGGCTTCGGAGATCATGGCTTGGTTCCACGGGGGATCCCACACCAATTCCACTTCCGCTTCTCCCACGCCCGGGAGGGCTTCGATCTTCGATTTGGCTTCCTGCGCGAGGACAGGCCCCATGCCGCAACCGGGTGCTGTGAGAGTCATCTTGACCGTGACGAGCGCGCCGTCGCCATTGCGCGGGGCGATCTGGCAATCGTAGATGAGGCCGAGGTCCACGATATTGACCGGGATCTCAGGGTCATAACAGGTCTTGAGCTGGTCCCAGACCCGCTTTTCGTCAACAGGGTCGCCGGCGGGATGGGAGGCAGGCGCCGGAGCGGCGGCTGCGACCTCCAGGCCGAGGGCGTCGGCGTTCTGCGCCGCCACGCGCGCCAGTCCCATCTCGCTGGCCACGGTATAGCTGCCACCGAGTGACTGGGTAATGAAGACGGTGCTGCCGGCGGGCAGGATGATGGTATTGCCGGCGGGGATCTGAATGGCAGGGCAGTCGCGGGTGAGCGTGCGCTCGGTGTTATCGGTCGTCATGGGAAAATCGCTATCTTCTAATTCTTAGGGATTGGGTGTCTTGTGGAGCACCACCTTGACTTGCTTTTCGGAGCCAACGCCTAGCTGGTCGAAGAGGGTAGGGGCATTGGGGGCTGCTGCCGGAGCCGGGGCGGATTGCTCCGGGGCCAGTGCGCTGCGGAGCGCACCTTCCACCAGTTGCGCGCAGTGGATTTTCATGGGCGGCAGCGCGCCCAGCGGGGCGCTCAGATCGGCGCCGGAGAGGTTGAGAGCTTCATCGGCGGTCTTGCCCGAGATGAGCTCGGTGGCGACGCTCGCCACGGCGATCGCCGTCTCGCAACCGAAGGTCTGGAAGGTGGCGCGGTCAATGACACGCCGTCCACCCTCGTCCTTGAACTTGATCCACATCCTGAGCATGTCTCCGCAATCGGGACTGCCCACGGTGCCGACGGCATCGGCGTCGGGCAACTCGCCCACGTTTTTCGGGTCGGCGATTGCGGCCTGGATGCGTTGTTGAAGATCGTCGCTCATTTACTCCAGATGGTAACGGGGGATGCTCGGATCGATCTCCTGGCTCCAGGCGTCGATTCCGCCACGCAACGCGCGCGCCTGGGTGAAACCGTGCCCGGCAAAGTAAGCCGCCGCGTCCATGCAGCGGACCCCATGGTGATCTACAAAGACGGTGAGCGCCGCGCGGTCCCACTTCCCGAGGATTTCCTGCATGAGTTCCTGGCTGAGGAGGATGGAGCCTTCGATTTTCGCCGCTTCGTATTCCTCGCGGGTCCGTACATCAATGACCTTCGTAGAGCCGGCTTGGATGGCCTGGGCCAGTTCGGCGGGAGAAATTTGCATGCGGCGATCTTCCTCCTGGCTGGTGTGGAGGTACTCAATGACCTCCGCAACAGGCAGATTCTCGTTGCGCGCGCAGACCTGGGCCAGCGTCTCATCGGGGCGGAAGCCGCACGAGGAGCACCCACCGATGTGGTATTTGCGAAAGAGGGCACGTTGAGCGCCAGGGGAGATATCCAGGAGCTCGCTCATGGTGGTCTCTCCAGAGATGGCGGCGGTTGCGGTGGCTTGCATGCCCGGAAAGATAAAGGGTGGAATGTGGTTGGGCAAGGGGGAGGAATTGGAGGCGGGAATATTCGAAACGAGCGCTTTACGCTCTTTGCGCCCCCCGCGTATGTTGCTGGGCTCTTATGCGCCTTCAGACACTGCGGGAGGCCCGCTGGATATTCGCGGTGCTGGCCGCGATCACATATCTGCTGGGGAAGTTGCTCCATCCGCTGGCGTCGCTGCCGGGGGTGGCGCTTATCCTCTACACATTTTATTTTTTCCGGGACCCGGATCGGGAAGCGCCTGCGGACCCATTGGCGGTTGTTGCGCCGGCAGATGGAGTGGTGGTTGAGATCATCGAGAAGGGGGAGACGGAGGTGGTCAATGGGACGATGCGGCGGGTGGCGATTTTTCTATCCGTGTTCGATGTCCACACGAACCGGGCGCCTATCGCCGGCGAGGTGACCTATTGCAGCCATACCCCGGGCAAGTTCCTCGATGCGCGCAATCCCGAGTGCTCGGTGCAGAATGAGAGCCAGACCTGGGCCTTCAAAAACGGCACAACGACGCTGGTAGTGCGACAGATCACCGGGGCCATCGCGCGCAACATCGTCGGCTGGTCCAAAGTCGGAGACCGCGTGGCAAAGGGACAACGGTTCGGAATGATCCGGTTCGGCTCGCGCACGGAGGTCTACCTGCCGCTGGATAGTGAGATCGCCGTACACGTGGGGGACAGGGTGAAAGGCGGCGAGACAATCGTGGCCCGCCTGCGCAAGGAGGTGCCCGTGTGAGCGACGACGAGGGAAACAGGGAAGAGCAAAACCCGAAGATTTATCTGCTGCCGAACTTGATGACGGCGGGGAATCTGTTGTGCGGCTTTGTGGCGGTGCTTAAAATCGTAGAGGGCGCGCTCTTGCAGAACGTGGATCAGCCCATGGCGGCGGAGCGGTTTGAGTTCGCGATTTTGTTGATCTTGACGGCCTGCATTTTCGACGCGTTGGACGGTCGGCTTGCGCGGCTTGGGGGGCATGAGAGCGCGTTCGGGCGGGAGTTCGATTCGATCGCGGATATCGTCTCCTTCGGCGTGGCCCCTGCCCTGATGGTGTACAAGGTGGTGCTGATCGAGTTCCCCACATTGGGATGGATCGTCGCATCCCTCTACCTGCTCTGCGGGGCGCTGCGTCTCGCGCGGTTCAATTGCATAGCCGCCAGCAATCCGGCCTCGGCCTCCAAGGAGTTTCGCGGATTCCCGATTCCCGCCGCCGCCGGCCTCACGGCTTCGCTCACGCTTTTCATGCTTTGGTTCGCCGGCAGTGGGCGGGAACTGGGCCCTTTGAGATGGGTTCTTCCGGGGCTGCTGATTTTCCTCTCGTTCATGATGTTCAGCCGCTTCCAATACCCCAGCTTCAAGGGGCTGAACTGGCGGACGACACGCTCCATTCCGCGATTCGTGGCGATTGTGTTCATCCTGGTCCTTACCGTCCTGAACTACCGATGGATGCCGGCGGTGATCTTTTTGGTTTATTTGCTCTATGGGTTCTTGCGTCCCTTCCTCTCGCGGAAGATGCAGCGCGGAATCGAGGAGGAGATACTCGAGGAGGATGAGGAAGACGAGCCGCCGGGCGACGGGGCAAACCTATGATGCCAACCCGAATCTGAACACATTATGCCCACACCACATAAACCTGTAGTGCTCATCATCCGCGACGGATGGGGAATCAATCCGGACGGCCGCGCCCGCGCTGAGGCGAATGGCGACGCGACGCTGCTGGCCAGGACGCCCTTTCACGATCAGCTTTACGCGAAGTATCCGCGCGCGACACTCAGTGCGAGCGGCATGGATGTAGGATTGCCTCCCGGACAGATGGGCAACAGCGAGGTGGGGCACCTCAACCTCGGCGCGGGCCGGATCGTCTACCAGGACCTGACGCGGATCAATAAGGCGATCGAGGATGGCGACCTGGAGAAAAACAAGGTGCTGCAGGAGGCTTTTTCGCAAGCCAAAGGGCATCGCTTTCACCTGCTGGGCCTGCTCTCGGACGGCGGCGTGCACAGTCATATTGACCATTTGATCGCGCTGGCGAATGAGGCGAAGAAGGCGGGCGTGGATGACATCATGGTCCATGCAATCACCGATGGCCGCGATACCTCGCCCACCGGCGGCGAGGCTTATCTGGAAAAGGCCGCGAAGGGCTTGGCGCCGAGCGGAGCGGTGATCGCCACGGTAGTGGGGCGCTATTACGCGATGGATCGCGACAAGCGCTGGGAGCGGAACAAGCTGGCGTGGGACGCGATCGTGCTCGGCCGCGGCGAGGCCCCTGCGGCCACGCCCGCACAGGCTGTAAAGGCCCGGTATGCGACGGGCGAGACGGATGAGTTCCTCAAGCCGATGGTGTTCGGCCATGTGAACGAACAACGGATTCGCGATGGCGATGTCGTGCTGTTCTTCAATTTTCGCGCGGATCGCGGGCGACAGTTGTCGCTGGCGTTTCTCCGTCCCGATTTCAACGGATTCGACCGCGAAGTTACCCCGAAGATCCATTATCTCACGCTCACAGAGTATGATGCGACTTACAATTGCCCCATCGTATTCACGCAGCAAAAGCTGACGCATATCCTCGGCGAGGTGGTAAGCGAGGCGGGCCTTGCGCAATTGCGCATCGCGGAGACGGAGAAGTACCCGCACGTGACTTACTTCTTCAACGGAGGCGTGGAGAAACAATATCCCGGTGAGGATCGTGAGATCATCCAATCGCCCAAGGATGTGCCGACTTACGATTTCAAGCCGCAGATGAGCGCGCCGGAAGTGACGCGGAAGGTCGTCGAGCTGCTGCCGAATTACGACATGGTGATCCTCAATTTCGCGAACCCCGACATGGTGGGACATACCGGCGTGGTCGAGGCGGGGATCAAGGCGGTCGAGGTCATTGACGACGCCGTGCGGCAAGTCGTCGAGCGGACGCTAAGCCTCGGCGGGAAGCTCCTGCTCACGGCGGACCACGGCAATTGTGAGTTGATGAAGAACCCCGACGGCAGCCCGAACACCGCGCACACGACCAACCTCGTGCACTTCATCTATGTGGCGGAAGACGCGGCGAAGTTCGAAGTAAAGCCAGGCATCCTGGCCGACGTGGCGCCAACGTTGTTATATCTGTTGGGCCTGCCGAAGCCGCCGGAAATGACAGGGCATAGCCTGGTGCAGCCGGTCGGGTAAAAAACCGTATCCGGCTGGAGCTTCCGCGTCTACCGGCACGGACGAGAGCCTGGACATGCCGCTCAAATGATGTGCAGAAAAGTCACCTCGTGGCCGCAAGCAAGCAGGAATCTCCCGCCCTGCCGAATGTCACTGAGCAATCCACTGCCGCAACCGCGAAGCTGCAGATGACCTACCCCGACGCACTCAGGCCCCCGGTGGATGGGTGATAAAGACCTTGATGCGCCCTCCTCTTCCACGCGGATGCGGATCGCCATGCGATGCACCTTGCGGTCTTGAATCTTCCAGCTTGATAAGACTGTTCATCCCGCCTATGTTCTTGGGATAAAGCGAGTTGAGGCAAGTTGAGGTGATAGCCGGCGCCAATTAATCGTGGCCGCGGTCAATCCCAGCCAGGGCGTACCCTTTCTGCCGTGGTGATGCATCTCCTCGATATGAGGCAGGAATGATAGCAGCTCAGCCAACGCCCGCTGAAGTCCGTCGCATCGGCGTACTTTGGAATTACGGCGTCCTCGATACTCCGCCGGAGCGAGCGCTGGATGATCTCACGGCGCTGGCTGCGCAAATTTGCGGAGCGCCCATCGCCGCGATCTCCCTTATCGATGAGCATCGGCAGTGGTTCAAAGCGACGGTCGGCTGGGAGATCGTGGAGACGCCGCGCGATATCTCCTTCTGCGGTCATGCGGTGCATCAGCGGGATCTCTTCATCGTCCCGGACGCCTGCCAGGATAAGCGCTTCCGGGACAACCCTCTGGTCACGGGCCAGCCGGGCATCCGCTTTTATGCAGGCGCGCCGCTGGTGAGCCCGGAAGGGGTATCGCTTGGCGCCCTCTGCGTGATGGACCATGTGCCGCGCAGGCTCACCCAGGGGCAGCAGCAGGCCCTGCGGGTATTGGCCCGGCAGGTGATGACGCATCTGGAACTGCGCCGCCACATGCGCGAATTGGTGGAAAGCGAGGAGCGGCTGCGAATCGTAACTGAGAACGCGAGCGTGGGACTCGTCATCCTGGATCGGGATCGGCGTTACATTTATGAGAATAGCGCTCACGCCGAAATTCTTGACCTGCCCCCGTCCTCAATTATCGGTCAGCGCGTGTCCGAGGTGCTGCCCGAAGTTTACGAGGAACAGATTCGTCTGCGGCTCGATCTCGCCTTCGCTGGAGAGCGCGTCGTCTACGAATTGCGCAGGCCGGCGATGGGCGGCGATCGCCACTACGCGATCAGCCTTCAGCCGACAAAGGTGAATGGCGAGGTGACGCTGGTCGTGGGGGTAGTTATGGACATCACCGAACCCAAGCTGGCAGAAATTGCTTCCCGGCGGCTGGCGGCGATCGTCGAGTTTTCGGACGATGCCATCATTGGCAAAGACATCAAGAGCGTTGTAACCAGTTGGAACAAGGGCGCTGAGAATATTTTCGGCTATACTGCCGGCGAGATGGTGGGGCATTCCATCATGCGGATCATCCCGGCCGACCGGCAGGATGAGGAGAATCAAATTCTGGCGAAGATCAAATGTGGCGAAAACCTCGAACCCTTTGAGACGCTCCGGAAAACCAAGGAGGGACGGCTGATCAATGTCTCAGTTACCGTCTCACCGATCAAGGATGCCACCGGCAAGGTCATCGGCGCGTCGAAAGTCGCGCGCGATATTACCGAACGCAGGCGGGCACAGAAGGAACTGCAGGAGGAGCGCGACTTCATTCTCGCGGTCGTTGATACCGTCGGCTCACTGGTGGTGGTTCTGGACCGGGAGGCGCGCATTGTCCGTTTTAACCGGGCATGCGAGCAACTTACCGGTTACTCGTTTGATGAGGTGAAGGGCCGAAGTGCCATAGACCTGTTCCTAACCCCGGATGAGGCCAAGGCTACGAAGGGCGTCTTTGATGACATGTGCGCCGGCCATTTCCCTTGCGTTTACGAAAACGATTGGATGACCAAGGATGGCAGCCGCCGGTTGATCGCCTGGTCCAACACCGCGCTGGTTGATACGGCGGGAGTGGTGGAATATGTCATTGGCACCGGGACTGATATCACCGACCGCAAGCGGGCGGAGGAAGAACGACAGCGGGTGGGCCGGAGGATGCAATTACTGCTGGAATCCGCTGGAGAAGGCATTTATGGCATCAATGTCGAGGGCCGCTGCACTTTCATCAATCGCGCGGGAGCCGAGTTGCTTGGTTACTGCCCGGAGGAGGTGCTGGGCCGGAACATGCATGACCTCGCGCACCACCATCGCGAGGACGGCTCCGCTTATCCGGTTGAGGAATGCCCAATCTTCCATGCGTTTAAAAAAGGTGGGCGGTGTCGCGTGGACACGGAGATTTTTTGGCGCAAGGACGGCTCCTCCTTCCCGCTGGAATACAGTTCTTATCCCATTTTGGAGCAGGGGAAGATCACGGGCGCGGTAATCATCTTCACCGACACTACAGAACGAAAACAAGCGGCGGAAAAAATCGCGGAACAGGCTGCGCTTCTGGACAAGGCGCGGGATGCGATCCTGGTCCGCGACCTGGCAGGGAAAATTCTCTTTTGGAACAGCGGCGCCGAGCGCATGTATGGATGGACGAGGCAGGGAGTGATTGGAGAACAGATAGCCAGCCTTCTCTACGCCGATGCAGGAAAGTTTGAAGAGGCCAACGCGCTGACGATCAGCCACGGGGAATGGCACGGCGAACTCCAGCAGCTTACCAGGGATCGTGGCGAGATCACCGTCGAGGCTCGCTGGACGCTCATCCGCGACCATGAAGGCCGTCCCAAATCGATCCTCGCGATCAATACCGACATAACGGAGAAAAAGAAGCTTGAAGCCCAGTTTCTTCGTACACAGCGCATGGAGAGCGTAGGCACGCTTGCCGGTGGCATTGCCCACGACTTGAACAATGTATTCGGGCCTATTCTCATGGTCGCCGGACTCCTCCAGCATCAGGTCGCTGACGTCGAGGGTCGAAAATTGCTGCACCTAATGGAAGCCAGTGCACAACATGGCGCCGACCTGGTCAGGCAGGTGCTGGCGTTTGCGCGCGGGGTGGAGGGAAAAAGAATGTTGCTCAATCCGGTCAACATTTTGAACGAGATTCAAGACATGATTCGGGATACTTTTCCCAAGAATATAAATTCCAGTTACGATCCCCGCCGCGGAGTCTGGACGGTGACGGGAGACCCAACCCAGTTGCGCCAGGTATTTACTAATCTGTGTGTGAACGCCCGCGATGCCATGCCTAATGGTGGAGCGTTGAAGGTCACCATTGAGAACGTGGTACTGGACGAAATGTACGCGGACATGAATCCTGAATCCGAGCCTGGAGATTACGTCATGGTCACGGTGGCGGACACAGGCAGCGGAATCCCCGCGCACATCCGGGACAAGATTTTTGAACCTTTTTTTACAACCAAGGAAATCGGCAAAGGAACAGGTTTGGGATTATCCACCACGGTTGGCATCCTAAGGAGTCACAGTGGCTTCATCCGGGTCAACAGCGAGATGGGCAAGGGCAGCACTTTCAAGGTGTACCTGCCCGCGAGCGCGGCATCGAAGGGGGCCGAGGTTGCCGCCGTCGGAGAAACTTCTTTGCCTCGCGGCAAAGGAGAACTGGTGTTGGTCGTAGATGACGAGGAACGGATGCGCGCCGTTGTGCAAAGCACATTGGAACGGTTTGGCTATCGGGTGTTGCTCGCAGCCAATGGAGCGGAAGCGGTCGCGCTTTATGCTCAAAATCGCGACGAGATCGCAATCGTACTTACGGACATGGCGATGTCCGTGATGGACGGGCCGGCGACGATTGTCGCCTTGCTATCAATGAATCCCAACTTAAAGATCATCGGTTCCAGCGGTCTGCCCTCTGGCGGGGATTTTGCGAGGGCGATCGGAGGAGGTTTTAAGTATTTTATTTCGAAACCTTATACGGCTGAAACAATACTGGATACTTTTGCGAAGGCGCTTCGAGAGTAATTAGGAATGAGTGGTGCCGGTGATGTGTATCCGACTGGAGGGCACGCACTTGGCATGGCTCAGAAGTTGAGAGTGACGGGCCGACAAGTGGCTGGTCTTTTTAAGCTGCCTGAGTGACTCCTTTCTCCATCGCTTTGGCCCACGCCACTGGCGTAAACTCTCTGATCTCGGTGATCTTGGCCCCGGGCAGGCGTGTGAACAAATCCTTCAGGTAATCGAACGGGTTGACACCATGCCGACGGCAACTGCCAAGCAGCGTGTAAATGACCGCGCTGCGTTCACCCGCTCCAGGATGGCCCACGAAAAACCAATTTTTCTTTCCAAGGGCGCTTGGGCGAATCAAATTTCCGATGAGGTTGTTGTCTATCTGCAACACCCCGTCGTCCACAAACCGCGTCAACGCATCCCATCGTTTCAGGGTGTAATCAATCGCCTGGCCGAGCCGGACACGAAAAACCGGCGACGGCTGAATTTAAATCACTGCGGAGCCGGTTGGCCGTCCAGGGTATAGATCGTACGGTTCTCGTCGCTCGCGGCGGTGGCTGGCGGATCGTCAGGGAAGACGACGACGATTTGATGGAAGCGGTCATCCCGCCAGATGTCTTCTTTCATCAGGAAGACTTTGACGAAACGGGCTACCGCATGGCGGCACGCTTCGCGGACGTAATTGCGATGGACCTTGTCGTCCGCGCGCCGGTTTAGCTCGTCAGTAATGTCACGCTCAAGGGTGGCGAGATCGTCATTGGCATCAAAACGCAGCCAGCCGGCGGAGGTGCTTTTTTCCATCTGGCTGGTGACGATGGCGGGTGGGAGATCCGGATTGAACTCGGGCGCGGTGACGACGCAGACCTGGCCCCGGGCCTCGAGTTTCCAACCGGAGAAAAGATCCACGTGGTAGCGGTAGATGGCGGGGACGCGAATCTCCGAGACGTTGGTGCCGAGTGGGATGACGTTGAAGAGCCACGCGGATTCGCTATGCGTGAAGCTCTCGGGGACGCTGCAAGTCGCCGTTTCCAGGAGGCCATCGGTCGGCCCGGCCGTGGGGAGATACTCCTTGAACTCCTGCGTAATCTTGGCGGTGATCGGCGGGTTGAACAGCCGGTACGTGTACCACGCCGCCAGTCCCGCGACTGTCAGAAAGGCGATCAGGACCGCGATGATCAGGACTCGCCAGGGAAATTGCCGTGACTGGGCGGGTGGCGTTTCTGCCATAAGCGCTGCGGTGGGGGAGCCGCGAGCCGGCTATATATCGATGATTGGGCTTTTTGGGGCGCCGGGAGCGGCGGACCGTTCGGAACGGATGCGCTCGACGACATCATGCGGCGCGAGGAAGGGCAGCAGCACGTGGGCGAGCAAAAGCGGGCCGGCGATCATCTCCGCGCCATCCAGCACGGCATCGCCCGCGATCCCAAGGATCGGCAGCAGCGTGGCCAGCACGCCTTCCACGGGGATCTCCATGAACTCGACGATCGCAGTGATCCCGATGCCCATCAGCACGGCGAGCGCCTTGGTCCGCAGGGGCACCCGCCGGTCACGCATCAGCGCGAACCCAAGGCGGACGTCCACCAGGGGCTTGCGGATGAAGCGTGGGATGCGGATGACGCCGATCATCAATTATCTCTCCTAGCTCGCCTCGGCCGGCTGGGCGGGCTCGGGAGCTTTGAAGGTCAGCTTCGTTTTCTCCGCGCTAATGAGCACGTGGTCGCCTTCCTTGATATTGCCGCGGAGGATCTCCTCGGCGAGCGGGTCTTCGAGGAAACGCTCGACCGCGCGGCGCATTGGACGCGCGCCGTAGGTGGGGTCGTAGCCCTTCTCGATCAGGAAGTCGTGCGCCGGCTGGTCGAGCGATATCTCGATCCTCTTGGCGCGCACGCGCTTGGTCACTTTCGCCACCTCTAGGTCCACGATCTTGAGCAGGTCGGGTTTCGTGAGCGTGTGGAAGACGATCAGGTCGTCGAGCCGATTGATGAACTCCGGTTTGAAGACGCGCTTCGACTCCTCGAGAATCTTGTCGCGCATGATCTCGTAGTTCTCCTCGTCGCGGGCCGCGGCGCCGAACCCCAGGCTGGTCTGCCTCTTGATCAGCTCCGCGCCCACATTGGACGTCATGATGATGATCGTGTTGCGGAAGTCGATCTTGCGCCCGAGCGAATCCGTGACCTTGCCTTCCTCCAGGATCTGGAGGAGCAGGTGCATCACGTCCGGGTGGGCCTTCTCGATCTCGTCAAAGAGCACCACGGCGTACGGGCGCCGGCGCACGGCCTCGGAGAGCTGGCCCCCCTCCTCATAGCCGACGTAGCCGGGAGGCGAGCCGATGAGCCGGGAAGCGGTGAACTTCTCCATATACTCCGACATGTCGATCTGGATGATCGCCTCGCGGTCGCCAAACATGAATTCCGCCAGCGTCTGCGCCAGGAAGGTTTTGCCGACGCCGGTCGGGCCGAGGAAGATGAACGAGCCAATCGGGCGGCGCGGGTCCTTGAGATCGGCACGGGAGCGGCGCAGGGCCTTGGAGATGGCGATGACCGCCTCGTCCTGGCCGATGACCTTGCCCTTGAGCTCGTCCTCCATCATCAGGAGCTTCTGGGTCTCCTTTTGCTCCATGCGCTGGAGCGGGACGCCGGTCCACTTCGAGACCACATGCATGATGTCGTCGTCGCTGACCACGACCTCCTTCTCTTCGCGTGACTCGCGCCACTCGGAGAGGATGCGCTCGAGCTTCTCCTTGGCTTGCTTCTCGGAGTCGCGCAGCGCCGCGGCTTTTTCAAAGTCCTGGGCTTTGATGGTGCCTTCCTTCTCGGCGCGGATGGCCTCGATCTCGGCCTCGATCTGCTTCACGTCCGGCGGACGGGTCATGGAGCCAATCCGGGCGCGGGCGCCCGCCTCGTCCATGACGTCAATCGCCTTGTCCGGCAGAAAACGCCCGGTGAGGTAACGGTCGGAGAGCTTGGCGGCGGACACGAGCGCTTCATCGGAATAGCGCGCCTTGTGATGGGCTTCGTACTTGGCGCGGAGCCCCTGGAGGATCTGGATCGTCTCGTCCACGCTCGGGGCCTCGACCTTCACGGTCTGGAAGCGGCGCTCCAGGGCGGCATCCTTCTCGATGTACTTGCGGTACTCATTCAGCGTGGTCGCGCCGACGCATTGCAGCTCCCCGCGGGAGAGCGCCGGCTTGATGATGTTGGAAGCATCCATCGCCCCCTCGGCGGAGCCTGCTCCCACGATGGTGTGCAACTCATCAATGAAAAGGATGATGTTCTTCGACCGGCGAATCTCGTCCATGACGGCCTTGATGCGCTCTTCGAACTGGCCCCGGTACTTGGTCCCGGCGACCATGAGCGCCAGGTCCAGCGTGATGACTTTCTTGTCGCGCAGCAGCTCCGGCACGTTGCCCGCGCCGATTTCCTGAGCCAGCCCCTCGACGATGGCCGTCTTGCCCACACCCGCCTCGCCCAGCAGGACGGGGTTGTTCTTGGTGCGGCGGCAGAGGATCTGGATGACGCGCTCGATCTCGTTCTTGCGTCCAATGACCGGATCAATCTCCCCCTTGCGGGCAAGCTCCGTCAGATCGCGGCCAAAGGCCCGCAGGGCAGGGGTCTTGACGTCCCCTTTCTGCTTCGACTCGGACGAGCCGCCCCCTGAGCCGGGCTCCTGCTCGGACTCGGGCGGGGTGAAATTTGGGTCCAGTTCCTTGAGGATCTCGTTGCGGGTCCGCTCGATGTCCACTTCCAGGTTCTTGAGGACCCGGGCCGCGACCCCTTCCCCCTCGCGCAGCAGGCCCAGCAGGATGTGCTCGGTGCCCACGTAGGAGTGGTTGAGCGACTTCGCTTCCTTGCCGGCAAGCGCCAGCACCTTCTTCACCCGGGGGGTGTAAGGGATGTTGCCTACCATCTTGGTCTCCGGTCCGCTCCCGACCTGCTTCTCCACTTCCATGCGCACGGTCTCGAGATCGAGGCCCATCTTCTGGAGGACATTCACAGCGACCCCCTGGCCCAGCTTGATCAGACCCAGCAGAAGGTGCTCGGTACCGACATAATTGTGGTTAAACCGGTCGGCTTCCTTACGGGCCAATGCCAATACTTGTTGGGCTCTCGGAGTAAAATTATTCATCATCTGGCTTTTCGCTATTTCCGTTGCTGGCCTCGGGTGGATGTCCGATGTCCGGCTCTGGGAACTGTTTTAGTTTCTCACGGATAATTCCGGCGCGCAATGCATCCCTCTCTTCGACTTGCAGTTTTTGTTGGGAATTCTTCTGGAGGTGCGCCGGCTGGGTTTCCATGAAGAGCTCGTCAATCACCGGACGGTGGTCGTCCGGGAAAAAACCGAGATCAACGCCCAGCTTCATGAATGATAGCAGGTTCAGGGCCTCCTTGGAGGTCATCGAGTAAGCGTGCGTCAGCACGCCGAAGGCACGCCCCACCTGGTCCAGCAGCGTCCCCAGCCGCTTCTGGAGCAGCAGTTGCCGCGCGTTTTGCTCGTGCTCGATAATCTTTTCTATGACCTGGTTGAGCCGGGTGATGATCTCATCCTCTCTCTCGCCCAGGGTGGTCTGGTTTGAGACCTGGAAGAGATTGCCCATTGCCTCGGTGCCCTCGCCGTAAAGACCCCGGACGGCCAGCCCGATCTTGTTGACCGCCTGGATGATCTGGTTGATCTGCTCGCTCAGGACCAGGGCCGGCAGGTGCACCATGGCCGAGGCGCGCATGCCGGTGCCCACGTTGGTCGGGCACGCAGTCAGGTAGCCCAGCTTGGGGTGAAAGGCGAAGTCGAGCTTCTGCTCCAGGGAGCTGTCCACCTTGTCCAGCAGCTTGAAGACGTTCTTGAGCTGCAAGCCGCTCCGCAGCGCCTGCATCCGCAGGTGGTCCTCCTCATTGATCATGATGGAGAGGGTCTGCTTTTTATTGATGACGACCGCGCTTCCCGCGTTCTTGGCCGCCTGCTCGCGGGAGATGAGGTGGCGCTCGACCAGCACCTGCTTGTCCAGGGCCGTCAGCTCCTGCATGTACTCGGAAAAAGCGTCCTGCATCTCCGGCAGGCTGTCCACGCTCGGCTTGATCTCCTCGAGAATCTGGGACCGCTCGGCCTTTTTCGCCCAGCCGGGAAAGGCGTGGCTGCGCAGATTGCGCGCGAAACGGACGCGGCTGGAGATGACGATCTGATGGTGCGGACCATCGCCGCGCAGCCAGTCGCTCGGGTGGGCGAGAACGGTTTCGATTTTCATGGGAGCACCTCGAAGTCAGACATCATTGGAGGTCTCCAACTGCCGGAGTTGATCCCGGATTTGGGCTGCGGATTCGTAATTCTCATCGGCCACGGCCTTCTGAAGGTCGCGCTGGAGAGTCTTGAGGGCGTTCTCTCGCTCGATCTGCCGGGAGATGCGGGCCGGCACTTTGCCGGTGTGATGGGTGCCCTTGTGCATCGCCTTGAGCAGCGAGTTCAACCCCTCGGCAAATGTCTCATAGCACTGCGCGCAGCCCAGCCGGCCGGTTTTCTTGAAGTCCGCCTGGCTGAACCCGCACCCCGCGCACCGCTGCGCCGAGCCCGAGCCGCGCTCGATCTCCTGCGCCGCGCCCAGCCCCAGCAACAGGTCCGCCAGCGCGAAGCCCGTGGGGTCGTCCACCCCCTTCGCCTTCGAGCAACTGTCGCAAAGGTTCACCTTCTGCATCTTTCCGTCCACGATCTGGGTCAGGAAGACGCTCGCCTCGTTGTTCTTGCAAACGTCGCAGGTCATGGGTCGAAAGAATTCGAAATTCGAAATTCGAAAATCGAAACGGGTGAATGGCGGATGGTGCGGGTGAGGGAAGGGGGGCGGCCAAACCAAGCCCATTCCGCCTCCGGTGCGACAAGTCCTTCGAGTTTCGAGTTTCGAATTTCGAATTTGTCCAGCGGTTCCGTGGATATGGGCATTTGGATACTAGTAAATTGGCGTACCCGACGATTGTGTCAACTCGCGGAAACGGGCGATGAACCGCGCCGTGACCGGTCCCGGCTTCCCGCTGCCGATAATGCGCCGGTCCAGCGAGATCACAGGGATGATCTCCGCCGCGGTCCCTGTAAGAAAACATTCCTCCGCTGTATAGATGTCGTACCGCGTCATCTGCGGCTCCTGGCACGGAATACCGAACTCCTCCGCAATCTCGAACACCACCTCCCGCGTGATGCCCCGCAATCCGCCCGCCGAGATCGGCGGCGTGGTCAGAACCCCGCGCTTCAGGACAAAAATGTTATCCCCCGTGCATTCCGCGACAAAACCCTGCTCATTGAGCATCAGCCCTTCGCCCGCCCCTGCCTGGATGGCTTCGATCTTGGCCATGATGTTGTTCAGGTAATTGAGCGATTTCACCTGCGGGCTCAGCGCCCCAGGCGATACCCGGCGTGTTCCGCAGGTAATGACTTCCAGCCCCCGCTGGTAATGTTCCTCGGGATAAAGCGCGATGCTCGCCGCGATTATGACCACACTCGCCCGTTTGCAGCTCTCCGGGTTGAGCCCCAGGTTGCCAACCCCGCGTGTGACCAGCAGCCGCACGTACCCGTCACGCAACTCATTCTGCCGAATGGTCGTAATGAGCGCCTCGGTCATCTCCTCACGCGACATCGGGATGGTCAGGCAGATCGCCCGCGCGGAGTCCCACAGCCGGTCGAGGTGCCCCTCCAGTTGGAAGATCCTCCCATTATAAAAACGAATCCCCTCGAAAACCCCGTCTCCATACAGGAGGCCATGATCGAACACCGAGATTTTTGCCTCCGATTCAGGAAGGAACGAGCCGTCTATGTAGATCTTCATTTGCACAGGACAAATAAGAAAATCAGGATTCCAGCAACGCGCAAAGGATTTGTTGGAATTCCGCGCAAGGAAAATCCGCGAAAGTCCTGCGGCGGGTGAAGAATATCTTAAACTGCATCAAGACAAAGTTTGGTTGCGAAAGGTGGCGGGCGGCTGGTTAGCTGCGTGCATGTCAAAGGCCGCGGCCACAATCATTCTTTGGCTGGCTGCCGCGTTCCTTGGCGTATTTCTCGTCTGGCCTGTCATCGAGAATGTGTTGGGTGCGTTCACGGACCCCTCCGGCCATCCGTCACTGGCTTATCTGACGGAGGTATTTCGTAACCCGATTTATCTCGAGGGCCTTTGGAACGCAGTGCTGATGGGCGTGGGCAGCACGGCGATTGCGCTCGTGATCTCCCTCCCGCTCGCCTGGGTGGGGGACCGTTACGAGTTCCCGTGCAAAGGCTGGCTCACCGGCCTCGCGCTTGCACCCATGGTGCTGCCGCCATTCGTCGGCGCCATCGGGATGCGCGCGGTCTTCGGCCAGATGGGGGCGCTCAATGCGGCGCTCCATCACGTAGGGCTGCTGTCTCGCGCCGACGCGATTGATTGGCTCGGCCGCGGCCGTTTCGCCGGCATCGTGCTGCTCAATGGCCTGCACCTTTACCCCATCCTTTATCTCAACGCCGCCGCCGCGCTCGGGAACATCGATCCCGCGCTCGAGGAGGCTGCGGAAAACCTCGGCTGCACCGGCTGGCGCAAGTTCCGCCGCGTGACCCTCCCGCTCATGATGCCCGGTGTTTTTGCCGGTGGGTCGATTGTCTTCATCTGGGCCTTCACGGAGCTGGGCACGCCGCTGATGTTCAATTTCACCCGCATCCTGCCCGTCCAGGTTTTCATGGGCATGAAGGAGCTGAATGGAAACGGCATGCCGTTCGCGCTGGTGGTGGTGATGCTCGTCGCGGCGATGGGGATGTATTGGATGACTCGCTTCTCGTTGGGCCGCTCTCCGGTGCCGGTTGCGGGCCGCGCGACAACGGGCCGTGCCATGGTGAGGGCGCGAGGATGGAAGGGCTGGCTATGCGCGGCGTTATTTGGCGGCGTGGCGGCGGTGGCCCTGTTGCCGCACGCCGCAGTGGTGCTGCTCTCCTTTGCTCGGGATTGGTATGGCACACTGCTCCCCGCTCAATGGACGCTCAGCCATTACCGGGAGGCATTGGGCCACTCGCTCACGATTCCCTCTATCGGCAACAGCGTCCGCTATGCGGGCCTCGCCACGGTGCTCGATGTGACACTCGGCATCGGCATCGCATGGGTGCTGACCCGCCGGCGTGACCAGATGAAGGTCGGCGCCGCGCTCCTCGATGGGTTGACGATGCTGCCCCTCGCCGTGCCGGGGCTCGTGCTGGCGTTCGGTTACATCGCGCTCAGCCAGCCGGGGCGTCCGCTCGCCGCCCTCAATTCCGGATTGCACAACCCCACCATCCTCCTCGTGGTGGCTTACGGAATTCGCAGGCTCCCTTATATGGTCCGCGCCGTGGTCGCGGGTCTCCAGCAGACCAGTGTGACATTCGAGGAGGCGGCGCAAAGCGTCGGCGCGACTCCCTGGCGCACGCTCCGGCGGATCACACTCCCGCTCATCAGCGGCAATGTCCTCGCGGGCATGCTCATGGCATTCGCCTTCGCCATGCTGGAGGTTTCAGACTCGCTCGTCCTCGCGCAGCGCACGACGGATTACCCGATCACAAAAGCAATCTACGAGCTCTTTCAATTGCTCGGTGATGGCCGTTTCCTCGCCTGTGCATTGGGTGTGTGGGCCATGTTGTTCCTCGCTTTGACGATTGGCATGGCCAGTCGTATCCTTGGCGCGCGGATGGGCTCGCTCTTCCGTATCTAGGTCCGGTCACACCCACTCCCCACCCTTATTAATGAAGCGATTGCTGTTGTTTTGCGCCCTGTCCGCGTCCGGACTCGGCATTGCGTGGGGACAAAGCACCCTCGATACGATCGGCCTGACCGCGCTCCATGCACAGGATTCCACGCTCACCGGCTCGGGAGTGATCGTGACCCAGGTCGAGTCCGCGCCGAGCCCGCTCCAATTCGAGGTCAGCCCCTCTGGAGCCTCTCAGCCCGCATCGCTCTTTACTTACCGCTCGACCCTCGGCTCCGCCGCCAATTTTCCCAACCATGTCGGCAGCGAGTCCAGCCACGCCGACCAGGTTGCGGGGTCCTTCTACGGGATTTCAAATCTCGGTGTCTCGACCGGCGTGCGGCATGTGATGAATTACGAGACGAACTTCTTTTACTCGACGGTCATCCTGGCGCTCGCGCCCACGACCTCGCGGGTGATCAACCAGAGCTTCGAGTTTGGCAGCCACAATGCATCGCAGGATCAGGCATACGATGATTACATCGCCGCCTGGCATACCGTGGTGGCCTCTGGCGCCGGTAACGGCGGGCAGATCCTGACGCCGGCGGATTGTTACAACGGCCTCGGCGTCGCAGCGTATGGCGGCAGCTCCAGCAGTGGCCCCACCGCCGATGGACGTTGTAAGCCCGATATCACCTCCCCGGCCGGCGCGACCAGCTTTTCAACTCCGCTCGTCTCCGGCGCGGCCGCGATCCTCATCCAGGGCGGACGCAGGACAGGGGTCAATGCCGCAGCGGCCATCGATTCGCGGACCGTAAAAGCCCTCCTCCTCAACGGCGCGATCAAGCCCTCCGGATGGACCGCCACGGACACCGCGCCCCTCGACCGTAACTACGGTGCCGGCGTGCTGAACGTATTCAACTCCTACGCCGATCTCGCCGGCGGCCGCCACGGGCCGGTCGCCGCCGGCCTGTCGCGTGCAAAAGGCCATCCCCCCCTCTCCGCCGGCCCGGCCACCGCGGTCCCGAGGGGTTGGGACTACCGCGGCATCGTGAGCAGACCCACCGAAGAGGGGATCAATCACTACCGGTTCACCACCACCGTCACCGGAGCCATGGTCTGCACAATCGTCTGGAACAAAGCCTTCAAAGCCTCCGCCATCAACCAGCTCAACCTTTATCTCTATAACTCGAGCGGCTCCCTCCTCGCCGAGAGCATCAGCCCCGTGGACAATGTCCAGCAGCTAAACCTCTCGGGCCTCAACCCCGGCACCTACGAGCTGGAAGT
>Ga0206799_1036_pt1 | contig 34343 bp, 29 predicted proteins | sample Alteio_BWOrgCont_67_FD_152900 | JGI IMG/M metagenome (GOLD analysis project Ga0206799, IMG submission 152900) | Enriched cells from forest soil in Barre Woods Harvard Forest LTER site, Petersham, Massachusetts, United States -... | ecosystem: Environmental > Terrestrial > Soil > Temperate forest >...
AAAATCTGTTTAGTATCGACACCATTATTTCAAAGATTTGTAATAGAAACAAAAGCAATTGATCGTAGTGATAGGGCAAAATTTTCTGAAGAATTTAGAGAGGTAGGTCCAACAGTTGCTCACGATTGGATATCACAAACGCAAAAAGAATACGAAGTAAAAAAACTTAGAGCTGCTTTTATACATTGGGATCATGTGGACATTCAACAAATGAGCGATCAGAAAAGAAATGATCTTTTAGATAAAGTAAATGAAATTGATATTTCGAAATTAATCAGTTTGACAGCAAAGAACACATTGCAGATTGGCGATTTAAAAAAATTATACACTCTTATGAATGAATGCTACCCGCAATTGGAATCCCTTTTATTACTTTTCGACAAACAAGAAAATGTCGAAGAAAAAAAATGGGATCTACTGATATCATCTTTCATAATAATATTTATCTTTGTGATTTATTACACTCTATTACAGTAGATAAATAACTGATGAATAATTTTTGAAAATTATATTGACCTTTGATTTTTGTTATTGTTGTTTGAATCTCACGGTTAAATTAAAATTCAAGAACAATTATTAATATGGCAAATTTTCAATCAGTAAAAGGAAAGATAACAGAACCAAAAATCTATGATTTTTGTGGATTCAAATTCAATAAAAGAAAAGTTCATGTGACATTGGGAGTAGCGGCAGCAGCTTTTGCTCTAGATCGTTATTTCGAAATTAGTACTAAAGTATTAAAACCACTTGCTGATTATTATTTAATCAATCCATCGATATTTTTGCCGTTAATTTTTGCGGAAACGGGAATGACTTTGCTTGGCATGATGATATTACATTATAGTGCAAGCACAAATCCTACGCAAATAATGTTAATGAAATGCGCAACCTATTATTTTGGATTGATGACTCTAATGACAGTAGCACTTGATGTTAAATACGACTAATAAATTTTGAGCTTTTGTGCTTGATTTTTTTTGGTGGAGATGATCGGGATCGAACCGATGGCCTCTACAATGCCATTGTAGCGCTCTTCCAACTGAGCTACACCCCCTTTTTCTTATCTTAAATCTCATTCTAACATGAACAAAGGTCGCTTGAATTTATGCCAGATAATGACATTCTGATCGAGTAAGCGCACAGGCGTACCTGAGGTACGTCGAGCACTTGTGAGTGAAGAAGGATCATTAGATGGTATAAAGGCAAGTCGGCATTCGTCCATTTTAGAATGAAATTTGGTATTAGGTTTAGAGGACCTCAACACAACCTTTTACACTCAAGTGTTAGAAAGTGGTGAAGAGATCCTCGCCAATTATAAAACTTTTTACATCATGCCGCCCATACCGCCCATGCCCATATCAGGAGATGCTGGAGCTGTTTTCTTCTCAGGTTCATCGGTGATGAGACATTCTGTTGTTAAAAGAAGAGCTGCTACGGAAGCTGCGTTTTGTAATGCTGAACGTGTTACTTTTGCTGGATCTACGACGCCTTCTTTAATTAAGTCGCCAAATTTTCCAGTTGCTACGTTGTAGCCAAAAGGTCCTGTACCATTCATTACTTCACGGACAATGTATTCGCTTTCAGCGCCCGCATTGTCGCAGAGTTTACGTAGTGGTGCTTTAAGTGCACGAACTATGATAAGTACACCGATAGCTTCTTCTTCTCTGCCTTCTTTTTTCAAATCAGTAGCAAGTTTCTCTAAGCTAGGAACTAAGCGAAGTAGTGCAACGCCTCCACCAGCTACGATACCTTCTTCAACCGCTGCTCGAGTTGCATGAAGAGCATCTTCGACGCGCATTTTCTTTTCCTTCATTTCGGTTTCAGTTGCAGCACCTACATTGATTACTGCGACCCCTCCTGCTAGTTTTGCCAAACGCTCTTGCAATTTTTCGCGATCATAATCAGAAGTAGTGTCTTCGATTTGACGGCGAATTTGTTTTACGCGGCCTTGAATATCAGCTGACTTACCTCCACCTTCAATAATGGTTGTATTCTCCTTATCGACATTGATGCGTTTAGCTTGTCCAAGATCTGTTAATTGAACATTTTCTAATTTAATTCCTAGATCTTCAGTTAAGCAACGACCCCCTGTTAGGATAGCGATGTCTTCAAGCATGGCTTTACGACGATCTCCAAAACCAGGAGCTTTTACAGCACATACATTTAAAGTTCCACGAAGTTTATTGACAACTAAAGCAGCGAGGGCTTCACCTTCAACATCTTCGGCAATAATTAAGAATGGTTTTCCTGTTTTTGCAACACTTTGAAGGAGTGGAAGAAGTTCGTTAAGATTGCTTATTTTCTTTTCATGAATCAATATATAAGCGCTTTCAAGAATACATTCCATAGCTTCGGTATTGGTAGCGAAGTAAGGGCTTAGATAGCCTTTATCGAATTGCATACCTTCGACTACATCGAGACTTGTTTCAATGCTTTTAGCTTCTTCAACCGTAATGGTTCCATCTTTACCCACTTTGTCCATAGCTTCAGCAACGATGCCACCAATTTCTGTATCCCAGTTAGCGGAGACTGTAGCCACTTGGCGAACTTCTTCGCTGGTGCTCACTTTCTTGCTAATTTTAGAAATTTCAGAAACAGCAGATTCTACTGCCTTTTGAATTCCGCGCTGGATATAGATAGGGTTAGCACCAGCAGCGACGTTTTTATTACCCTCCCGGTAGATAGCTGCTGCAAGAATGGTAGCTGTAGTAGTACCATCACCCGCAATATCTGAGGTCTTTGAAGCTACCTCGCGAACCATTTGAGCACCCATATTTTCATAAGGATCGGCTAGTTCAACTTCTTTAGCTACCGTCACACCGTCTTTAGTGACAGTTGGGGCGCCGAATTTTTTATCGATAGTTACATTACGTCCTTTTGGTCCTAATGTAACACTGACTGCTTTTTCTAGTTTTTCGATACCTTGAAGAATTTTCCTTCTTGCATCTTCATCAAATAACATTTGTTTTGCCATATTTTTTGTCCTTTTTTGATTATTAAAAATGAATAATTAACTTCCTACTACTGCAAGGATATCATCCTCACGAATAATAGTGTACTTTTGGTCGTTATAATTAACCTCGGTACCTCCATATTTGCTAGTGAGAACAAGGTCCCCTACTTTTACAGAAAAATCGATAAGCTTTCCATTATCATCCCTGCGGCCTGTGCCTAAGGCAATAACTTTAGCTTCTTGCGGTTTTTCTTTAGCGCTATCAGGAATAATGATTCCTCCTTTTACTTGTTCTGATTCATCAATAGCCTTGACTAATACTCGATCGCCAAGGGGTTGAATTTTTGATTTGTCTGCCATATTGTTATATTTTTTAATAAGTTAGATTGTTACCCTTTGTTAAGATCTTTGCATAACTGATAAAAACAATTACACAAAGATTAGTTTAAAAAAAATGATTCATGAATTGTTTAATATTTAAACCTCAATTTCATTGTTTATTTTCATCTTGATCATCAACAACCTCGAAGTCACCTTCCACAACATTATCTTGTTTAGGTTTTTCAGAGGAAGCGGATTCTTGCTGAGGCGGAGGAGTGCCTTCAGAAGGTTCTGAGGCTCCTTTATAGATAAATTCAGCGATAGACTGAACGGCTGTAGTAATTTTAGCGGTTTCTTCTTTTAGTGCTTCGGGAGTAGCAGAAGTATTTTCCAGAACTTTCTTGCCTTGAGCTAGAGCGTCTTCAATTTGAGTTTTCTTATCAGCTGGAATTTTATCTGCATGCTCTCTGAGCTCTTTTTCAGCTTGATAAATGATATTATCTAATTGATTACGCGCTTCGATGCTTTCTTTTTTGGCTTTATCTTCTGCGGCATGGATTTCGGCATCTCGTTTCAATTTTTCGACTTCTTCTTCAGAGAGCCCAGAAGCGTTGGTAATACTGATGCGTTGATCTTTACCCGTACCCTTGTCTTTAGCGGCAACATGGAGGATGCCATTAGCATCGATATCGAAAGTAACCTCAATTTGAGGGAGCCCCCGAGGTGCTAAAGGAATACCATCCAAGCGGAAATTCCCTAGCATTTTGTTGTCATTAGCTAGTGGACGTTCTCCTTGAAGGATTTTAATATCTACAGCAGTTTGGTTATCGGCAAAGGTTGAGAATATTTGACTTTTCTTAGTAGGAATAGTGGTATTCCGTTCTATCATGGGGGTGCATACACCTCCGGCAGTCTCGATACCTAAAGTTAAAGGAGTCACGTCTAATAAAAGAATGTCTCGCACTTCGCCCTTAAGAACACCCCCCTGGATAGCGGCACCGACGGCAACAACTTCATCGGGATTGACGCCTTTATGAGGTTCTTTGCCTGCTAATTCGCGAGCTACTTCGATGACTTTAGGAGCACGGGTCATACCTCCGACAAGGACGAGGTTATCGAGCTTACCGGAATCCATATCGGCATCTTTCAAGCAATTCTTGAAGGGAGCGATCGTTCTTTGGTAAAGATCAGAACAAAGCTGCTCTAGTTTTGCACGTGTAAGAGTTACATTTAAGTGCTTAGGCCCACTGGCATCTGCAGTAATGAAAGGCAAATTAATATCAGTCTGCTGAGCCGAAGAGAGTGTTATTTTGGCCTTTTCGGCTTCTTCCTTTAAACGTTGTAAGGCCATAGGATCTTTGCTCAAATCGATTCCAGTATTTTTCTTGAAATCGTCGACTAGCCAATCAATGATGCGCTGATCCCAGTTGTCACCGCCAAGCATAGTATCTCCATTGGTTGCTTTAACTTCAAAAACACCGTCCCCTATTTCTAGAATAGAGATATCGTAAGTACCGCCCCCGAGGTCGTAAACAGCAATAGTTTGCTCATGTTTTTTATCGAGGCCATAAGCAAGAGAAGCAGCGGTGGGCTCGTTGATAATACGAAGGACTTCAAGGCCCGCAATTTTACCGGCATCCTTGGTAGCTTGACGTTGTGAGTCATTGAAATAAGCAGGAACGGTAATAACAGCTTGTGAAATTTTTTCTCCTAAGTAAGCCTCAGCGTCGGCTCTGAGTTTTGAAAGGATCATTGCAGAGATTTGCTCAGGAGAGAATTGCTCTACTTTGCCTCCGACATGAACTTCAACATAGGCATCCCCATTTTTGCCTTCGACCACTTTATAAGGAAGCTTTGCAACAAGCTCTTTAACCTCTTTATACTTATGTCCAATTAAGCGTTTAATAGAATAAATAGTATTGTGCGGATTGGTAATGGCTTGACGACGTGCTGCTTGGCCTACTAAGCGTTCCCCTTCTTTAGTAAATGCAACAACAGAAGGGGTAGTACGGCCGCCTTCCACATTGGGAATAACGACTGGTTCGCCGCCTTCCATGATGGCCATACACGAATTGGTTGTTCCTAGGTCTATACCTAACACCTTATTTGATTTTCTTTCTTTATCGCTCATAGTTTTAGTTTATGATTTTTTTGTTCGTTCGTTCTTTTTGTTTATACTTTTACTCTTTTACTTTTATATATTGCAGGATTCATGCCAACTTTGTTAAAAAATTAAAATTTATTGTAATCTCTTGATAATCAATCGATTATAAATCTATAATTTTCTGAGAATGGTTTTTGAGAGATGAGAAGTGCGACAACTTGACGCAGATAAAAGACAAAGTGACGCAGTGGGATGTCGCAGTTGCGAAGGAATGTGCCAAGAATTCCGAATTTTTTTGGAAACGGTATAAGGACTCAATCGTATTTCTAAACGAAATACGATTGAGTCCTTTACGAAGCCCTTTTCCGAGAAAAAATATTATGTTGTCATTTTTTCAAATTTTTTTGATTTCGTTCTTGATACAGATCAAAATCAAGTTTACTTTTGTTTTTAATAAAATGTATCTGCATCGATTAAAAATAGTTTAAAATAGTTTAATAATGAGTAACTCAGTACAAAGAGCTGGGGCGATAAATAATGATCAAAATGGCTATCAGACTAGTCAATTAGTTGGGCGTATAACTTTAGCTGTAGGAGCTACAACAGTCTTGTATTATTCACCGATAATTAGCGCCTTAAAATCAGTTTTTTCTTATACAGTCACCACTCTTACTGATTCTTTAATTGCTCAGTACGCAGCTGCCAGTCCATTCATGACTTCTTTGACTTGTGCTTTTGGTGCAGGTCTTCTACCGGAGAGTGATTTACAAACACTGATCTTAAGGGGAATTATGTTACTATATGGCGGCTATTGGCTGATTTCTACGTTATTACTTCGTGGGAATTATGTAGATAATTTGATTGCCTTGACTTCTGTTATTGCCGGAAAGTATATGCCAGAGAGCGCTTTAAAAGGCAATATGATAGGCGGAGGTTGGTTACTATATGGCTGCTATTGGTTGATGACTCCACTACTTGAGACCATTAAATCGATTGCGCCATACATGATTAGTCGATTCATCCTTCCGCTCCTTGGTCTTGGTGCTGCAGGTTATACAAGTCATTGTTTGCCTGAAAGTCCTTTAAAAAATATAATAGGCGTTGGCACACTCCTATATTTCGGATATTTGTGCTATTTACCAGTCTCTGCATTACTATCTAATGAAACCGTTACATTGATTTTGGCACCTATTATATCGACATTGACATACGGAATTGAAACTGTTACGTCAATTTTGGCATATGGAATTCCATTGCTACCGATAACGATGTGTACGGAGCGCTACGCTAAAGGCGTAAAGGCCAATGCTGCTATATCTTGTATCACTGCTTTATGTTGTGCTGGCTGTTTTGCATTATTGTATAATTTCAATTCTTTAGAAGCATTGTTGACAAATTATTTATCGGTTTTTGTGTCACGGAGTTTAATATGGATCGGATATTTGAGTTGCCTCTCTACTATATTCTTGATAGAATTTTCCCTTGAATTGTTTATTATTATAGGTAGGGCGGTAATGCAGGGGATTGAGGAAAAAATAGAGGGCCCGACATGGACGTTACATCGGAGGCTCGATAGGCTCGAGGATCTCGAGAGAAAAGGCTTGAAAGGCTCGGAAAGATGGAATGCAATTGCTGATGATATAAATAAATTGAGGCAAAAGAGAGACCAATTGAAGTAGTACACTACTGATCCTGAGCTGATACCTCAGCGGGATGGTTGGCAAATGCAGATTTAATTCATTGAACATGTTTAGAGCTTCTGGACTTAACTCATATAAAATTGGGGATTGGAAATCGTTCCTTTTTAAGGGAGTCCATTTAGATAAAAAGTACAAAAATACAGTTTCTTAAAATCTTTTTCTTATGAATCATAATAACAAATACTATGATCAAGTTGAGCTATTGATTCAAGCGCTTCCAGTTGTTTTTACATTTCATTTTAAAATTTTGTTTACAAGGGTATCGATAATACAATAACTTTTATAAAAATAAAATATGTCCATAAACCACCATCTAATTGTTGATCTTGAAGCGACATGCTGTAATGACGCTTCATTTCCTAAAGATGAAATGGAAATTATTGAAATCGGTGCAGTGATGACCTTGGCGGAAACACTCGAAAATATTTCGGAATTCCAAACCTTTATTCGACCTGTGAGACATCCTCAATTAACAGCCTTTTGTAAGGAGTTGACGAGTATTTCTCAAAAGGTTTACCGGTTCTTATATCACGTAGTTTAATATGGACCGGATATGCCACTTGTCTTTTTCCTTTAATAGTATTAGCAGTTGGCTTAGTATTTGGCATTATATGTTTCGCTCTTCTAATTTGGGTGCTTTTTACTTGTGGGCAAATAAGGTAACTCCGCTGCTCCTTTAAAAGTTGTTAAAAAAAGTCTTTCAAAATTACAGTAAATTTCTATCAATAATAGTTTTTGTTTATGATTTTTTTGTTCGTTCGTTTTTTTGTTTATACTTTTACTCTTTTACTTTTATATATTGCAGGATTCATGCCAACTTTATTAAAAAATGAAAAATATTCTTTAATTTATTGATAATCAACCGATTACATATTTCTAATTTTTCCGAAATGGTTTTTTGAGAGACGAGAAGTGCGACAACTTGACCCAGATAAAGACAAAGTGACGCAGTGGGATGTCGCAGATGGGGGGAAGAATGCCAAAATTTTGAGCCTTTGAAAATGATTTGATTAATTGAATTAAAGTCTACTCCTGGTTTACCTTTAGAAAAAATTTTACATTTTATTTCAAAATTTTGCTAATTAGTGTATTATTAATACACTAATTCGTGGAAAATTAAAAAAATTAAACATCTCCTTGACTATTTTAAAATAATTCTTTTTAGTGTATTAACAATACACTAATTATGAAAAAATTAAAATATCTTTTGCAAAATTGGCCTAAAGGAACAGTCGTTGTTGATCCATGGTTGAAAAAAATTGGGATTTCTAAAGAATTAAAAAGAACGTATAAAAAGAACGAATGGATCAAAACTGTAGGACGAGGAGCCATTGCGAAAATGGAAGATGAAGTTAAATGGCCTGGAGGTTTATATGCGATTCAAAATGAACTAAAATACGCTATTCATATAGGAGGCAAAACAGCTCTTGAATTACAAGGATATGCACATTATATTCGGACTGGAGAAACAAAGGTTTTTTTATTCAGTTCTACTAGAGCGAAATTGCCTTTTTGGTTTGCTGAATATAATTGGGGGGTAGACGTGTGTTTAAATTACACAAAATTTCTTCCTGCTGAAATAGGAATGACAACAAAAAAATTTGGGGATTTTTCTTTGACAATAGCTTCACCCGAAAGAGCGATGCTCGAGTTATTATATCAGATACCGAATCAGCAAAGTATGATAGAGTCTCATTTAATTATGCAAGGGCTGATAGGGCTCAGACCTACACTCATACAAGAATTGCTTGAGGCCAGTACTTCAATTAAAGTAAATAGGTTAGCTTTATTCTTTGGAGACTTTTTAAATCATCCCTGGTTTAAAAAAATTGATAAGACAAAAATAAACATTGGATCTGGAATACGGCAGATAACAAAAGCTGGACATTATGATACAAAATATCAAATATGTATCCCTAAAGAAATATATGCTAACGAAGAATTCTGAATATTACGATCAAGTCGAATTATTACTAAAGATTATTCCTCATGTTATGAAGGGCGAGCACTTCGCTTTAAAAGGAGGAACAGCAATTAATTTATTTCTACGAAATATGCCTCGATTATCGATAGATATAGACTTGACTTATATAATTTTAGAATCGCGTCAAGAGACATTGCGTTATATTAATGATGAATTGCCCAAAATAATAAACCAAGTTGAACAATATTTTCCAGAAGTACGCGGATTCCCCGAACGAACAGAGCACGGAGATATAGTAAGACTGATTTTTTATAATCAAAAAGTGCAAATCAAAGTTGATGTCAACCATACACTACGTGGATATGTTCAACCTTGTGTAGATCTTGACCTTTGTAAAAATGCTCAAGAAGAATTCAAAACCTATGCATCTATTAGATGTATGAGTTTTGAAGATTTGTATGCTGGAAAAATATGTGCAGCACTTGATCGTCAGCATCCCAGAGATATATTCGATGTAAAAATTCTGTTAGACAATGAAGGATATACGGAAACTCTAAGAAAAACATTTATTCTTTATCTTATTAGTAATAATCGTCCTATATCAGAATCTTTAAATCCTATCAGACGCGATATAATAAATGCATACTCAGATTTTCAAGGCATGGCTTTTTGGCCGATTGATTATGAAGAATTAATAGATACAAGAGAAAATTTAATTAGACTTGTGAACGAAAGTTTGACCGATAAAGAACGTTTATTTTTAATTTCGTTAAAGAAAGGAGATCCAGATTGGAGCTTAGTAGCTGTACCTAACATTGCAGAATATCCTTCGGTCCGTTGGAAATTACTTAATATCCAAAAAATGTCTAATGACAAGCGGCATGAGGCCCTTAGAAAGCTTGAAAAGGTTTTACTAGTTTAGCAAAATATCCAATATGTCTATAAACCACCATCTAATTGTTGATCTCGAAGCCACTTGCTGTAATGACGGTTCATTTCCAAAAGACGAAATGGAAATTATTGAAGTCGGCGCAGTGATAATCCTGGCGGAAACGCTTGAAAATATTTCGGAATTTCAAACCTTTATTCATCCTGTGAGGCATCCTCGATTGACAGCGTTTTGTAAGGAGTTGACGAGTATTTCTCAACATGACGTCGATCAGGCCCCTGGTTTTGTAGAAGCGATGAAGCAATTACAAGATTGGCTAAGGAAATTTGATAGTTACGATTTTTGTTCTTGGGGATACTATGATAAGAATCAATTGGACCAAGACTGCCATTTTCATAAGGTCCCCTGCCCTATCAACGCTGTTCATAGGAATTTGAAGGTAGAATTTTCACAATTCTTCGGTGTTAAAAAGGGATATGGGATGTCAAAGGCACTTTCCAAGATCGGCGTAAAACTTGAAGGTACGCATCATCGGGGAATTGATGATGCCAGGAATATAGTCAAGATTTTTAAATATATGCAGAATACACAGAATGCGGTGAAGAAGTGATAAAGGAAATGATGGGGGGCGCATGGGAAGGGAAATGATTATGATTATCTTTTATTAAGGTTGAGTTGCTCGTTGATTGTTTATTAGTCATTTGCTAATAAGCATTCTTACTCAATGACTGAGTAAAAATACTCAGTCATTGAGTAAAAAATTGACATTTATTGAACAATATTTATGAGTAAGTATATGGAATTCGAAAGAAGTATAGTTGAGAAATTAAATGAGTTTTTAAAAAAACCTTTACCCGTGTTTCAAGTACTGATAGGACCTCGGCAGGTAGGTAAGACAACTGCAGCGCAGCAGTTGATTGAAAAATTCAAAACATCCTCAATTTATGCTACCGCAGATCAAATATTGCCGCCTGGACCGGAATGGATAGAAGCTCAGTGGAATTTAGCCCAATTGAAATTTATAGAGACTAAAAAACCTGTTTTATTGGTCTTGGATGAAGTTCAAAAAGTCGATAAATGGAGCGAAGTTATTAAACGATTGTGGGATGAAGAAAAAACAAAAGGTAATATTAGATTACTAGTTCTGGGCTCTTCGGCTTTGTTACTGCAAAAAGGCTTATCTGAAAGTTTATCTGGGAGATTTTTTCTTCATAAAATGTCTCATTGGTCTTATGGAGAATGTCGCGAGGCATTTGGGTGGAATCTCAATCAATGGATTTATTTTGGTGGTTATCCGGGTGCTGCTATTTTTATTGAAGAGGAATCGGATTGGAAAAAGTATGTATCTGAATCTCTAATCGAAACGGTGATAGGAAAAGATGTTCTCCAAATGCAACCCATTACTAAACCTATGTTGATGAGGCACTTGTTTGGTTTAGCTGCTACATACCCTGCACAAATACTTTCCTACAATAAAATGCTAGGTCAACTGCAAGATGCTGGAAATGCAACGACGCTTGCGCATTACCTCAAAATACTCGAAGGAGCATTTTTAGTCTCGGGATTAGAACTTTTTTCCCAAGGCCAGATTAAAAAACGAGGAAGTAGTCCTAAATTTGTTTTATGGAATAATGCATTAGTTAATGCTTTATCATTGAAATCTTTTAAACAAGCACTCACAACTCAAAATTGGTGGGGAAGATTAATGGAAAATGCTGTAGGAGCTCATTTATTGAATAATTTATCAGCCAGTGAATGGAGCATTTGTTATTGGCGAGAAGATTCCGTTGAAGTAGATTTTGTCATTGCACATGGAGAAAAAATTGTAGCTATTGAGGTGAAATGTGGATCAAACTTTAGGCAAAGTGGTTTAGCTCTCTTTACTAAAAAATATCCAAAAGCAAAGATACTCATCATTGGAGAAGCTGGAATGAGTTTTGAAACATTTTTTAGAACTTCTCCGAATGAAATTTTAGAAAACATATAAATGGATAGATATATTTTAAAGAACAGAAACACATCAGTCAAAGAATCTTGACTTCTGAACAATAATAAATACCAACTTTAAATATAACCCAATCCAAAAATGCTTTTTCAAAAATTTAAAAAATTCATACTGTTTTTCCTTTTACCTCTATTATTGGCAGTATTAAGTTTGCCTAGTATCACAAAGGCTGAAGACAATTATCTAATAATCCAAAACAATACCAATTATGATATTTACGCTGAGCTGAAAATGGAGCAGGTTGACTCGCACTGGTACTGCCCCATGAGTTCACGGGCAAGTGGTAATGCTCGACAATTCCAACCCGTACCTAAAAATGATTCCAGAACTGCTACATGGAAATGCGATCACCCTATGGAGGTAAAATTTAAATTCAAGGATGGCAAATACTCAGATCCTATCAACATATCCACTTACTTAGAAACAAGTTTTAGACTCCATCTCGAAAATGATACCCAGGGAGCCGATATTCTCGTAACAAGAGAAGACATCAAACCCACGAGTCCTTCATTTCCCTATTATCAGCTGCGTGTCACTATTTCAGAACTAAAATCATACGAATATAAACCCAGAAAGAGAATAGCTGAGCCTACACGTTATCTAGAAACTGGTGTGAAAAAAGTTACTGTAACGAATGACACAGAACGCAGTCTATGGATTGCGTTTAAAGATAATGACACCGATCATCAAGATAGAATAAACCTTGGCCCCAAAGCGACAGGAAGTACTAAACCAAGTAAATACGCTTACGCTTCTAGTGGAGGAATATTCTACTTAGGATGTTGTGATGCACAATCAGACGAAGAACTTGTTTTTTATGGAAGACCGATCAATGTTACGTTTGAAAAAAGAACACGGAAATATGTTGAATTTTATAGTTTTGACGTCGTCTTTACTTATGACTCTGCATCTGGTGAAGCAAAAGCAAAAATTACTGATAAAACACCAAAAGACAACAGGGATGAGCTTTAAAACCTAAATCAGAGCCGTGGCCTTTTTAAAAACAATTGAAAGAACCTAACAAACCAGAACCTTTTCCTTATCAGGAACGACGCTATGTAGCATAGCGTAGCGTGCAGCTCCCAGAGCGCCGGCCCTATTGCCGAGGGTTGCAAATTTTATAGGGACGTGGTGTCCTTGAGGGCGCCATTCTACTTTATCCATATAAAGCGTCAGAGGGTCCATCAAAGCAGAACCCGCTTGACTTATGCCCCCTCCTAGTAAAATAACTTCAGGATCAAGGATATTAATAAATGAAGACAAGGCACAGGCTAAGTGATAAATAGAGCGCAACCAGATTTCCGAAGCTGCTTTATCTCCCGATAGGTGGGCGTTTACGAGATCTTTTGTTGAATGAAAGCGACCTTTAGAACGTTCTTTGATTGTGCATTCACCAATCATCATTTCGATGCTGCCGGGGGAGTTTTTGATATCTAAGGGCATGTCAGGATTTAAACAGGTATGGCCAAAGTGCCCAGCACGTCCTAGAAAGCCACTTTGTAATTGCCCATTGATTGAAAATGCACCGCCAACACCGGTACCTAAGGTAATAAAAATGACGTTTTTATATTCTGCAGCGGAACCATTCCAAGATTCGCCATAAAGAGCAGCATGGGCATCATTGAGAACTGTGACGGTATCATCGCGACCCAGAAAAGTAGTCCAATCCAAATGTTCTAGACCATTTAAGCGACCGGGTAAGGAGATAATAGAGCGTTTTTCTCTATCAGTCATGCCCGGAGCTGAGACGCCGATCCAGTGAGCGGGACGGCGCTGGCGAGACTCTATTTTATCGATCGTTTCTGCAATACGTTCGGCCCAGCTGCCAACGCCCAATGTCGAGTCGTCTGTTTCGCAACAAACTTCTTGAATTATATTCGCTTTAGCATCTGTTGCTAAAAACTTTATATTTGTTCCGCCTAAATCGATGCCAATTGCATAATCCATATTACAAAGATTAAAATTAAATTTTATGCGTCTGCCATAGTAATATCTGGCTCAAATTCTACAACAAAGCGATATTGTTGACTCGCTCTCATGACAAATGGATGGTTTCTTTGAAGTATTTGAAGGTAATGAATCTTACCGTAGTAAGAAGAAAAGGCTGAATCTTCACTGACAATTTCCGGATCTGCCCAGTTTGCATGAAAGTCATCTTTTATAACCGAAGCACGAAGACTTTCCTCTCCTAAGGTAAAGGTAGTGCCGATCCGATACTTACTATGCGGGACCCCCAAGGCTATGACGTAGCGCATCGCATCTAACTGAGTCTGTTTCTTTACGGTAAAAGTAAAGTCACTAGTAATTTTATCCCCAGAAAAGACCCAAGAAACTTTACAAGATCCTAAACCTGGAATAATTTGTTCATCGATAGTGATAAGCTCAGGTTGTTCGTAACGGAAGAAATACGAATTGCGAAGTCCTAAGCCTGTAGAACAATGCTTACCATAAAAAGCAGGAATAACTACATGTTCTCCAAAAGTAAGTTCTGGAAGCATGATCGGTAGATATTTATCAACAGGCCAATCAAATACACCCGGGCAATGCGGGAAGGCAAGCGAACCGGAAGTGTTCTTGCGGCCAGCGCTAATTAAGGGAATTTGAAAATTCAGACCGCTACTTCCGTTTTGATAGATAAATAATCCTTGTTCCTTTTTATTAGATTTATCAAAAAAGACAAATCGACCAAATGTTTTTAGCGGTTGAACAGGGACATTAAAATCGCCCCCGATGGCTTTAGCTAAGCGAGCCCATTGACACAAGGAACGGGCTGCATCGAAATTGGCCATGCGAGTTGTATGCTGATCAGAACAATTCCGTTCGGAATCGCGAATGACAAGGTATCCGTGCTCTTGATCTAAATAAGTGACAAAAAAGAAATAGAATAGACGTCGTAAGACGTCTAAGAAAATAGGTTTTTGCGCAGAAGAAATCCAACCATCCCGCATAGCTTGCATGAGAAGACTGATGCAATGCATTTGGCCATAGGCGCCAATTCCAGGACCGAAGCACCAGCCTAACCCGTCTTGACGAACGATCTCTGGAAGCAATTTAATATATTTCTCAGCATAAGTTCGCAAACTCGGCAGTTTACGATCTCTTAGATGGCTATTTGAATGCAGTTGGAGGGCTTGGCGAATGATAACAAAACTTTGAATACCATAGATATCATAAGCGCCGCCTAAGCCATGAGGATTATCATCGCAATAACCAGCAGAACTAAATTCATCTATTCGAGTAAGGAAGGAATCAATGAGTTTGCCGGTTTCATCTTTTTTAGAAAGACCAATACTGAATCGTGCAACGGCTTTAGCAATATTGAAAGACTGTAAGTGATTATCGTAATCAGATCGCGCAAGAAGACGCTTATCTAATTGAGCACGAGTAGGTTCCATGAGGCGTTCCCAGACGAGATTGCGGTCTTTTGCTGGGCCGAAAGAGAGAAGACCAAGCGCACAATGAGCGAGGCCATTTTCAGTTTCTTCCGTCATAAAAGCCTGCGCAGTAATGCATCTGGCTGCCAAGTCGATAAGATCATAGTTACCTAGCTGAGTTTCCCCAGTAACTCTAAAAAATTCGCCGATAGCATGTGCTGCATGACCTGGTTCATCTTCGCGAAATGACTCTCCTTGTAGAGGAGTGATTGTCCCATCTTCATTGACGGAATCTAAATTATGCCCCAAAATTGAGCGGGCTAAATCTAAGCATTGATCGGCAAAATTTTGCATTAGGAACTGCCGTAAGGTTAATAATTAATTATAGTTTAAAAAGTTTCTTGATCATGAAAGAAACATATCAATTGTCAAGCATTTAGTAATCGAAGAAATTCATCATTATTTTTGGTCTTTGACATACGCGCAATCAAGGTTTCAGCGGCATCAGTTGATTTTAAAGAAACAATTGCACGTCTAAAAAAGTGAACTTTTTCTAAAGTTTTTGGATCAAAAAGAAGTTCTTCACGACGCGTACCGGAAGCTAAAATATCAATAGCAGGCCAAACACGTTGTTCAGCAAGTTTACGATCCAGAACCATTTCCATGTTGCCAGTACCTTTAAATTCTTGAAAGATCAGATCGTCCATCCGGCTACCCGTTTCAACAAGAGCAGAAGCAATGATAGTTAGGCTGCCAGCTTCCTCAGTGTTGCGAGCTGAGGAAAAAAGTTGTCTAGGCTTTTCTAAAGCACGAATATCAAGACCACCAGTCATAGTACGACCGCCTTTACTCGTTGCAGAATTGTACGCACGCGCCAAACGAGTTAAAGAATCAAGTAAAAGAACGACATCTTTGCCACATTCTACAAGGCTTTTAGCCCGTTCGATAGCTAATTCTGCTATTCTAATATGGCTTTGGATATTATCGTCATTTGAAGAACAAAAAATTTCGGCGTCTACAGAGCGTTTGAAATCTGTAACTTCTTCAGGACGCTCATCCACTAAAAGAATCATTACATGACATTCTGGATGATTTTCTTTGATACCGGCAGCAATATTGTGTAAAAGAGTCGTTTTTCCTGCACGGGGAGGAGAAACTATAAGCCCTCTTTGGCCTTTCCCTATGGGACAAAAAAGATCAATAATGCGATTTGTCAAACGGCCATCTTTCATTTCCAATTTAAGCGGTTTATCCGGAGCAATTGTAGTCAATTGAGTAAAAACAGGACACTTCTTACGATCCTCTAAGGAAAGCCCATCAATACTGGAAATGTAAAAAATCTTAGGATTTTTAAATTGATCGCTGTGATGCGCTTTACCCACAATGTAGCGTCCATTCTTTAGTTTAAAACGGCGAATTAGCTCGTGAGGCACAAAAGGATCCGTAGGGCGGGCTTTGCCATGATATTTAAGATCGAGAAGACGAGCTGATTTATTATTATCTGGTTCGAAAACACCCTCGACGACTATTTCCTGATTTTTTGAGATCTCTTGATCACTCATATATATATGTTAAAATAAATACAAAACGCAGTGGTAAAAAATCCACTAATTTTCTAAAATCAACCGATGTTTGTATTAATAAAAATCGATTACTTTTGTTTCAAAATGAAAAAATTGGTCCAGCAGCTAGATATTCTAAGAAATACTAGAAGCTTGTGACTACTAAACTAAATTATTTAATCATCGTCAAGCATGGATTTGCATTTTTAAATTAAATTTTTGAGAAAAATTTAAATCTGAACTTATAATCCTTATTAAAAATCAAATAACAAATTTGTTTTGGTAAAGAAAATGTGCTATATTACGATAAGTTAGGGATTAAAAATAATTAATTAATTAAAAAAGGAGATTTATGAGCCATAAAATTACTAAACATCATTTACCTAGAGGTGAAAGAAAACATGAAAATCTTGAAACACATCGCGAAAAAAAGGATCATGAAAGACTCCGCCTAGGAAATTTGCTTTTACACGAAGATAGATTTGACAAAAATCGAGAATCTTATTTAGCTTCTAAGAAACAAAATAAATTAACTCAAAAAGTTAAAGCTCAAGAAGAAGAAGCTAGGCCAAAAAGTTAGGCCTTAGGAAAAGAATTTTTGCCTATGATATGGAAGAATTATTATAGTTTAGAAGACACTTTCGGAGATATTATTAATAAGGCCCAAAGTGGATTAAAAATATCCGATGAAGAACTTTGCGAAAAGGCAGGAATTTCAAGTGAGCAATTGAACAAAGCACAGATCGGTCAATATGACCATACACGTGATGAAGAAGAAGCTGTGAAGAAAATCGCAACTGTGTTAAAATTAGATCCAGAAAATCTTTTTAGAATAACTATAAAAAAATGGATGCCAGAGCACATAGAAATTAAAGGGGTCAAACAGTATACTAGCAAGTACTTCCATATGACGGTTAACACATATGCTGTATGGGATCCACAAACTCTTAAAGGCGTCATTTTTGATACAGGAACTCATTGTTGGGACATGAATCATGATATTTGGGAAAGAAACGTTAGACCAGAACTGCTCTTATTGACTCACGCTCATGCTGATCACATACGTGAGATAAAATACATTCTTCAATCATTCCCGGATATAAAAATTTATATTCACAAAGATGAATTCATCGATACTGATGAAGATGAATACCTTAATAAAGCAGAACCCATCACTGAAGGGATTGAGTTTAAGGTAGGAAATCTTACGATTCAGACAAGAAAAACATATGGACATACTGCAGGAGGGTTGACTTATGTTATTCATGGTCTGGAAAAGCCTGTAGCAGTTATTGGAGATACGATTTTTGCAGGTTCAATAGGAAGGCCACTTTTATCTTACGAAGATGCAATGCGGACCAATAAAAAAGAAATATTATCCTTACCCGATGACACAATTCTTTGTCCAGGGCACGGTCCTATGACCACTGTCGCAGAAGAAAAGAAATATAATCCTTTTTTTTCACTTGATTATAAATAACGCCTAGCACTAAAACATTGCATTTCTGATTAAAATAAGAAATGTTGATGAATATGCATTACGAGAGTCTTAGAAGAACTAATTTTTTTAAAGGTACGGTCAAAAAGTTAATTCTTATCAATCTGGTGATTTTTGTTTTACAACAAATAATGCATGTATGGTTTGGCAGTATACTCATAGAAAAATATTTTGCACTTTCCCACGAAAATTTAAGATCAGGTTACTTGTGGACTATTGTCACTTACGCATTTTTGCATGGGAATTTTTTGCATATTCTAGTAAATATGTTAGCCATTTATTTTATAGGCCAAATTCTTGAGACAGCGGTGGGGCCCAAGAATTTATTAAAAATTTATTTCTCTTCGATTCTTCTTGGGGGACTGGCCTGGGTTTTGTTGACGAAGGGTAGTAATTCTCAGATATTAGTCGGTGCTTCGGCGGGGGGATTTGGCTTGATGACTTTTTTTTGCTTACTTTTTCCAGAAAAACCGATAACAGTTTTACTTTTTTTTATAATTCCAATATCGATGAGACCTAAATGGATATTAATAGGAATGTTAGCCATTGAAGGACTTTTATTCCTATTCTATGAATTGCCAGGAAAGTCATTTATTGCGAGCTCAGGACACTTAGGAGGTATGTTGGGAGGATTTATTATGTACCAATTTTTAATGGGTAAATGGCGCAATTTATTCCATTTGAAAAAAATCAGTATTGAGCATCCAAAATGGTTGAAAAAACACCAAAGCACTAAAGTCACAAATGTAAAATATAGTGTTAATATTTCGCATAGTAAACCCAACGAAGAAGAAATTAATAAGATCTTAGATAAAATTCATCATCGCGGATTTGCTTCACTCACGGATGAAGAAAAAAGAACATTGCATAAAGCTAAAGATTTTTTAAATCGATAATCCTTTAATAAAATACAAGTCTTATTTATTATATTTGTGTGCTTAAAAATTCACCTACTGCTTCACTGAAGCTATTATCTACGAATATTCCATGTTGTCCGGGAAGAATTTTCAGCTGTCCTACTGGAGATAAATTTAATGTTTTGATGTAATCCAAACTAATTCCTCTATCATCTTGACCTGCAATAATCAAAAGAGGTGTTTTAGTTTCTTCCACTGTAGATTTTTGATTGTCTATACCTCCTTTAAGCATGTTGCCAATCATGTATTTTCTTGCTTCTCCACAGGTATTTTTTACCATTTCTACCATAAATTGATTTTCATCAGTTAATTCGATTCCTTGAACGAGAACAAAGAATTCAGCAAGTCTATGGCTTTCTTTAGAACCATCATTCAAATTTTTTTCATGACTTAACAATGCACCTAAATGAGCAATACCCATTTGTTGCATTTCAGTTTTAAGATCCTTTGGTAATTGTTCCATGAAATCGTTCTTAAATCCCTTCATAAATTTGCCCATAATGGCTTCTTGGTTCGTATGACTTAAGTCTAAAGGAGGAGTTCCGGTAATAATCGCACCCTTTATTTTATTACTTATTTCTTTGAATTCTGGATCAACATTTTCACTATTTTGCATAGCAAGGAGTGATAATGCATTATGACCACCAAGAGAAACACCTAATACAAAAAAATTATCTATTTTCAATGCTTTGATTGCTTTAGCCATTGCAGAAGCATAACCAGGGAATGAGTAAATTTTTTCTTTACTATCATTATTTATTACAGATGTACTTTTTCCGTGCCCAGGTAAATCAAAAGCAATTATTCTATATTTATTGCCCAGCAAATGAAATACTTTATAAAAATCTTTACAACTACCAGAATTACCATGTAAGCATATTAATGCAGGGACATTAGGGGTTGCAGTGTCTTCAAAATGTATATCTAATTTCTCTCCAAAAACATCAATCTTTACAAATCCTTCTACAGTGGCCATTGTAGATGAAGAGATCAAATTTGTATCTTGAAATACTTTAAATTGCTCATTAAATTCAATATCGAATTCCGAATCTGAACCCAAAGTCTCATCTTTAATACTTCTCTTACAAACATTTTTAATATCTTCAGGGATATTCGTGGAATGTCTTCGCGGTGATGTTCCACATTCAACATTACTGTCCATCCTATTGGATTGGCATAGTTTTAATTCCGTTATTTTTGATACACTACTATTCATATATAAGTAAGTTATAATGTAAAAAATTTTAGTATTTTCATACATTTTGTCAATGAAAAAATAAGGGATATTGAAAATTGATAACTCCCCCGGTTCTCTACAAATTTTCCTGAAAAAATGTTTGAAATAATCCTTAAATAGATATCAAAGTGTAATAAAAAAGATAGAAAAACTTGTAGAGTAGCTAGGGGTTACTTTTTTTTCTAAAAATTCGTAATGTAATTTTTATAATCTTTTAAAAATTTTTTTCTTATTTCCCTTGAATTCTTGCAAATGATCCTGCAAGAATTCAAGGGAAATGGAAAAAATTGACAGAGTAGTTATCTTAAAAGGGTTAAAGAGTTGTTAAAAAGATTTCCGGTTGTAACCTTGGTAGGGTCACGGCAAAACAACATTAGCGAAACAAATTTAAGCGGAGTGGAAAGGACCCGTGCATTATTTTGATTTAGAAAATCCATCGGATATGAAACGAATGGAGGATCCGCTCCTGACAATACAAGCAAGTGGGCAAGGAAAAGAGGTTTTCTTTTATTCAACCAATACTGGAGCTCAGATAGATTGAATAATGGTATTAAAAGGGAGAAAGATTGATTTTGAATTTAAATACACCCCCCAAAAAAAACCGCATCGATGCCAATTTCTAGTTCGGATTTAAATCTGGATCATATTTATGTCGTTTATCCAGAAGGGGATAGATGTTTTATGAGCGAAAATATAGAAGCCATTCCACTTAAAATGATTTTAGAATTAGAAAGTAAAGTCTTTTAAAGTCTTTTAATTTTGTGCTAATTATTAAATATTTTCAATTTATATTTGCAAAGTATTAAAGTATCCTTAAACATAAAAGTATGAGAAGAACTACCCCTAAAATAATTTTTCTAAGCATTCTTGGACTTTTAGTAACCTCAGTTTATGGACAAAGTATGAAAGACGATACTTCAAATGCCCCGATAGAAAAAATTAAACTTACAGATGCTGAATGGCGGAAGAAATTGACACCGCAGCAATACAGTATATTACGCAAAGGTGGAACGGAAGTCGCCTACTCTTCTCCATTAAATGATGAACATAGAAAAGGAACTTATGTTTGCGCTGGATGCGGTTTAGAGCTCTTTACTTCCGAAATGAAATTTGATTCGGGATCAGGTTGGCCAAGCTTTTTTGATGTTATTAAAGGTCATGTTGAAACTAAAAAAGATTGGAGCCACTTATTTCCTAGAACGGAGTATCATTGCACTCGCTGCGGCGGACATCAAGGACATATATTTAAAGATGGTCCTAAGCCTACCGGATTGAGGTATTGCAATAATGGCTTAGCTTTAAAATTTATTCCTGAAGAAAAGACAAACTCAGAAGAAAATAACAATTCTGAAGAAAAAAATTCAGACAAAAAAGCCAAATCGCCCGAAAAAGGAAAAACTGAAGAAAACAAAGGAAAATGAAACATTTAATCAAATTTACAGTTCTTATAATTTTACCTCTTCTAAATATGTCAATTCAAGCATCCGAAAAATCAACCGAAACAGCAATTTTTGCAGGTGGATGCTTTTGGTGCATGCAGCCAGTCTTTGAAAATGTTCCAGGAATTCTTTCATCAACAGCAGGTTATACTGGGGGACATGTGGAGAATCCAACATATGAGAAAGTTTCCCATGGAAACACCGGGCACTATGAATCTGTTGAAATCGCTTTTGACCCCTCCATCATTTCTTATGAAGAAATCTTAAAATTGTTCTGGAAAAATATTGATCCTGTGGACGCGGGAGGTCAATTTTGCGATCGCGGCGATTCCTACCGTTCGGCTATTTTTTATGCCAATGAAAGTCAAAAAGATCTCGCTGAACAATCAAAAGTAGACTTAGAAAAGAAACTTAAAACACCCGTAGCAACATCCATTATTCCTGCTTCAAAATTCTATCCTGCAGAGGACTATCATCAGGACTTTCATAGCAAGAATCCTATTCGATATAAATTCTATCGTGCATCTTGCGGACGGGATAGACGTCTAAAGGAGGTTTGGAAACCATAATTTCATTAATGCTCAGTGGGCTATTAAACCCGTGTTGACAATCTTCAGATAATAGTATTTATTAACCTGAGTTCCGGACAAGTAGCGAAAAATAGGAATATGATTTCTTCTGAAAAAAAATACACTTTGATAAAAATAATCGCAATTATTGGGGTTATTTTTAGTTGCTCCTGTCCTATAAATGGACAAGAGGATAAAGATTTTATAGTAACTGATGCAATGCGTAATGAATCACGTTATGTGGTTCAATCCTTGGAAAGAACGCATTATAATAAAAAACCGATTGCACAAATAAATTCTCATGAATTTATTAATGACTATTTGAACCATTTGGATTCAAATCATTTGTTCTTCCTACAAGGAGAAGTAGAAGACATTCATAACCGATTTGATCCAACAATCATTACATTTTTAAAGCAAGGAAATATTTTCCCTGCCTTTGAAATTTTCAAAACCTTTAGAAAAAATTTCCGTGCTCGAATTGAATGGATCATGGAAAGGCTCAATAAACCATTTGATTTTTCAGATAATTCAAATTTTGTACCCGTTCGGAAAGATTTGCCTTGGCCAAAATCAGAAGCGGAAGCAGATGATCTTTGGGAAAAACGCTTAAAATATGAACTACTCAATGAAATATTGCTAGATTCTATCGATAAAAAGAAAGATAATGCCAAAAAGGAAGAGATTGTAAACAAGGAAGAAATTGAAGAAAAATCTTCACCTAATTCTCCTGAAGACGATCTTAAAGAAGCATTTATCAATATTCGCAAACGTTACGAAAGATTAAAAGAACAGGTAGAGGAAATAGATACCGTTGAAGTGCAAGAAATCTTTCTAACAACCTTAGCTGAAATGTACGATTCTCATTCTTCTTATTATTCAGCAGAGTCGTTGGAAGATTTTTCAATGTTGCTTTCGAATTCACTTGTTGGAATTGGTGCCTCATTAAATATTGAGGATAATTACTGTACTATTCAAGAACTCATTGCTGGAGGGCCTGCTGAACGTTCTAAAGAATTGAAGCCAAATGATAGAATATTAGGAGTTGCTCAAGGTGATAAAGAGTTTGTTGATATTATAGGAATAAAGCTCAGGAAAGCTGTTAGCTTAATACGAGGCGAACGTGGAACTACAGTCCGTTTATTAATTCGTCCAGCAGATGGTAATATGGATGATAGAAAAATTGTCAGTCTTGTACGTGATGAAATTCGTTTAACATCGAATCTTGCTGAAGCTACGATTTTTGAAATTCCCAAAGATACTGTTAAGACAATGGTTGCGGGCATAACTTCAGAGATATCAACAGATAATAATAATTTCAAAATAGGAGTCATAGAACTTTCTTCCTTTTATGCCCCCAATGACAGTAAATCGAATGAACCGAGTACGACCAAAGACGTAAAGGAATTGATTATTAAGCTTAAAAAGATTGGGATACAAGGACTAATCCTTGATTTAAGGTATAATGGAGGAGGCCTTCTACCGGAAGCAATTAGTTTAACTGGGCTATTTATGCCCATAGGGCCTGTAGTACACGTGAGAGATTCACAAGGTCAAATTCGTGAATTTATTGATACAAGTTCAGAAATAACATGGAAAGGTCCATTAGCTATATTAGCATCAAAATTCAGTGCATCGGCGAGTGAAATTTTTGCAGGCGCCCTTAAAAGTTATAATCGCGCAGTCATTATTGGTGACACTTCCACCTATGGCAAAGGAACAGTCCAATTGCTTTCTGAAATTAATAAGCCATTAAATATTTCTTTATGGAATAAAACTACCCCAAAAATGGGTGCAACGAAGTTTACCATTCAAAAGTGGTATCTACCCGATGGAAGTTCTACACAACTTAAAGGAATACCTTCAGATATCGTCATCCCTTCTATTAATGAATTTTTACGTATGGCAGAAGCTGATCTACCCCATGCTTTAACTTGGGATTCCATACATACCATTCCGTGGACCGATGAAAGTACTGAAAAATACACGAGTACAGTCAATCCAGATACCCTAAAACATTTGAAAGAACGTAGTTTAAAAAGACAAAGCTCTTTGGAAGAATTTAAATATTTGCAAGAAACTATCGACCATTTCAAAAAACGGCAGGATCAGAAAGAATTTTCATTAAATCTATTAGTCCGTAAAAATGAGAAAATGATAGATAACGATTTTCGGAAACTGATGGAAAAGAGGTTAGATGAGCTTAGCAAACTTAAGATGGATGGTATTGAGGTTAAACTAGATTCTGTAACAAAAGGACCTGGAGCTCAATTAGCTGCTACAGATTTAAAAAACACAACAGGGGAAACGGATATAGATTCAAAGAACACACTTGCAAAATTTGATATTTATAAACGAGAAAGCCTAAGAATTATGTCTGATTTCATTAACCATCAAATGGAAAGGGATCCTAAAAAGTTCCAAGCAGTGATTGCAGATTAAGAGTTAGAGAAACAGATTAAGTTGAGCAACATTTTTTATATTTTTTACCGCTGCCACAAATGCATGGATCATTTCGATTAGTTTTTAGCTTACTCTTAGGAACGGCAAGAGTATTGCGAGTAGATAGAAATTCTTGAAATTCACGATCTTTTTCTTCTTCCATAGTCTTTAAAAAATGATCAAATAACTCTTTGACTTTTGCTTCGCTCAAAGCGTATTCTTCATCGGTGAAATAGAGAAAGGGAAAATCATTTTTCAATATTCCTCTAGCATCGAAAATTATTTTTGTTTTTTTGAAATCGAAATCTTTTTTTGGGATTTCATAAAAAAGCTTTTTTTTCTCTTCCTCAGTACAAAAAATTGTAGGATGAAATGAAGTTCGAAATACAAGTTCTTGGACTTCTGATCTCAACTCAGCAATATCTAACTCTACAACAATTATCGCTAAATCGTATAATATCCAGCCACCTTTATAGGTTGTATTGGACGAGTAGACCAAATCTCGATCTAATAAACTTCTTAAATAATCGATGATGAATGAAAGCTCTAGAGTTCCTTCTTGATATAAAATAGATAATGAAGCCAAAGCACTTCCTCTTTTTATGTCGTCAATTTGGTCATTTTCAATAAAATTCGATAATGCTTCAAAATCGCCATTATAGACCATTGCCAATATACATTCTATATCATTATAGCTACCATGAAAGAGACAGTCTGAAAAGTCATCAGGGAGCGACAGTACTTTAAGAAAAACAGGAAAAGCCCGTTGATCTCGAAACTGAGCTAAAAGATAAAATGCATGAATGGCTCCATAATAGCGTTCTACATCCAATGTCTCGTAATTAACGCACACGTATTCCAAATGTTCTAAAAATAGATCTGCAGACAATTCCGGATCCTCTATGGCTTCTTGAAAAGTTCTTTCGGGAAAACCATTATTGTCGTTATAAATTAAATTCCGTGGAAGTTGATATTCTAAAACGGGTAAGCTATTCATAGCGATGTTAAAAGTCTTTCTTACTTTAGCCAATATTATTACTTTGTCAAAGGATTTTTTTAATCATTTTGTATCTATTTATACATCACAGAGTTATTGGCTAAATAAATGCAACAAAAAAGCGATCGCGTCCACTGATATCCTTCCAACTTTCCGTGCGAGTATACCTGAAATCCTTTGCAAAGGACTTCAATTTATCATGATGCAAAATCCCCGTTTCAAGCGCAATAGCTCCCGAAGGAGCAAGGTATTGAGGAGCCTCTTCCAATAATTGCTTTAAATCGGCCAAGCCCTCATCCTCTGCTACTAAAGCATTTTTGGGTTCAAATTGCTTCACTTCTAGCTGAGCAGTTTGCCATTCCTGTTCTGTCAAATAGGGAGGGTTAGAAATAATCCAATCGAACTTTCCACTAATTTCCTTAAACCAATTGGAAAGTTGAAATGTTACTTGTTTTTCCAAAGCACATTTGATAGCATTTTCTTGGGCTAAGGCTAAAGCATTAGGGTTGAGATCAACACCTAGAACTTCTGTTTTTTTGCAATAATAGGCGATGGCTAAAGCTATAGCGCCGCTACCAGTGCCTAAGTCGAGAACTTTTGAAGGTTTGTGAGTGTCCCATAGGGCTAAAAGTCGTTCGACGAGCTCTTCGGTTTCGGGTCGAGGAATCAAAGCTCTTGAATCAATCTTTAAATTTAAATCCATGAAAGGCATCTCGCCTAAAACATATTGTAAAGGTTCATGATTCGCACGTCGGACAACCAATTCTCTTAAGAACGAAAGTTTCTTTTCTGGAATTTGCTCCTCAAAACGCAAAAATAAATCAAGTCTTTTACAATCGAGACCTTTTGCAATTAGCCATTCTGCATTCAAACTAGGTTTTTCTATTCCTTTTTTTTCCAAAAAAGCTTTTGTTTTATTTAAAACCTCTAAAATAGTCGGCATATAGAGGAAAATTATTCTTTTGCCAAAAGTTCATTAACTCTCTCTGTATAATCGGCTTCTTGTAAAGCGGCAATTAATTCATCCAGTTCGCCTTCAAGAATAATAGATAAACTATAAAGAGTTAGTCCGATTCTATGATCGGTAAGGCGATTTTGAGGAAAATTGTAGGTTCGAATCCGTTCGGAACGATCTCCAGAGCCGATCTGATTCTTACGGGTTGCGGCATATTTTGCTTTTTCTTGTTCTTCCTTGGCTTGTAATAAGCGAGAACGAAGTACCGTCATAGCTTTTAGGCGATTTTTTTGCTGAGACCGTTCATCTGCACAATAAACCAAAACTCCGCTGGGACGGTGTAAAATCTGAACAGCAGAGTCTGTCGTATTAACCCCCTGTCCTCCAGGGCCACTTGCACGGGAAATGGTAATATCTAAATCTTCATTATTAATTTCAATATCCACTTCTTCGGCTTCGGGCAGTACAGCTACGGTTGCAGTTGAAGTATGAATTCGTCCACTGGCTTCTGTAGTTGGTATTCGTTGAACTCGATGTACGCCACTTTCATATTTTAATTTTTTATAAACCTCATCACCAGAAACTAGAAATGAAATTTCTCGATAACCTCCGCATTCTGAAACACTGGAACTCAAAGGTTCAATTTTCCATCCAACTTTTTCTGCGTAGCGAGAATAGAGACGAAATAAAACCCCCGCAAATAAAGAAGCTTCATCTCCACCTGTTCCGGCTCGAATTTCAACAATTGTATTGCGGGAATCACTGGGATCAGGAGGAATCATTGCAAGCAAGACTTGATGACGTAATTGTTCTAATCGAGGCGCTGATTCTTCTATTTCGGTACGAGCAAGTTCTTTAAGGTCATTATCGGCTTGAGGATCATTCAGGATCGACGAATTTTCCAGAATATCATTTTCTAATTTTTCTAATGAATGATACAGATCAATAAGTTCAGTCAATTTCTGATGCTCACGTCCAGTTTTGGCTGCCTCTCTTAAATTATCATAATAATCGGGAGCAGCCATACGAGCGGTTAATTCTTCATATCGCTTTTTAAATGGTTCTATACTTGGAATGCCTTTCATAAAAATTCTTAGAAAATAATAATTTTAATTGTTATAGTTGCCTTTGAAAAGTTAATGGTTTATTTTTACATAAAGCTTCCAAAATGTCAAAAAGTACCGCTACGAGTTTACACAGTCAAACCATAATTGCATGCATATGGGATTTTGATAAAACATTAATCCCAGGGTATATGCAAGCTCCTATTTTTGAATATTATAATATAGATAGTTCAACTTTTTGGAAAGAGGTTAAACAACTTCCTGAAATTTATAAAAAAAGAGGAATACTCGTTTCTAAGGATACAGTTTATTTAAATCATTTACTCAATTACATAAAAAATGGTTCACTAAAAGGGCTAAATAATGCAAAGCTCATGGAGTTAGGAAAGCAATTAAAATTTTACAAGGGACTTCCCTCTTTTTTCAAGGACCTACAAGATTTAATTGAAAAAACTCCTGAATATAAGAATCATAATATTAGCCTAGAACACTATATCATTAGTACGGGTTTAGCAGCAATGATAAGAGGCAGTGCAATAGCGCCTTTTGTAGATCATATATATGGATGCGAATTTGTGGAAAATCCGTTGCTACCTGGATTTAGTTTGCAAAATGATTTTGAATTGGATTATGAAAGTGAAATTTCTCAAATAGGCGTCATCGTCGATAACACGATTAAAACCCGTTTTATTTTTGAAATTAATAAAGGATCTAATAAAAACGAAGAGATTGATGTTAACTCAAAAATGCGGGATGAGGACCGGCGAATACCCATCCGCAATATGATTTATATTGCTGATGGACCGAGTGATGTACCCGTTTTTTCTGTTGTCAAAAATCATGGAGGTAAAACCTATGCCGTATATGATACTGATAATGAAGAAGAATTTGCCCAGAACGATTCCCTTTTGCAATCCGGCAGAATCCATGCCTATGGTCCTGCTGATTATTCAGATAATTCGCCAACAGCAGTCTGGCTAAAATTGCATCTACGTAAAATTTGTGAACGAATTATCAAAGAACGTCTCAATGCTCTTGAAGAGCGTCTTTGTAAACCTCCTCAACATCTTATCCCAACGAACAAGGTTATTGATCCATCAAATAATTACAAACAAGCAGATCTTATTTATTAATCTCAATTCGGATATACCCAAAATTGAAGTAAATTACAAGAGATCTATGCTATAATACGGATGTTCTCATAGATCAATGCCACCTGTTTGCCGCAAAAAGCCACACTTATTGCGCAGGCAGAGGCAATATTATGTAGTTTAAATGTTTCCAAATATTGCTTGTCTTTAATTTGATCTAAAGCTTCTCGTGCTTTATCTAATAATAAATCAACACTAGCGCTTGTTTTAAACTCTAATAATATTCCGCTTTTTTTATTATCTTTAGGGATAAAGGTAACATCAAAACGACCTAAGCCAGATTCTTTATTTGACTGAATAATATATTGATCTCTTAAACCAACTACCAAACCTAAAATAAATACATGATATACTTGTTCTGGCGTGTTGCTATTAAAATCAAAATGACTCCCCGTTTGCATAATGTAAGCTTCTAAGTATTCTTTAAATTTATCTATCTGTCCATTCGCCAAACTTTGGACAAATCTATGATAAAAATCCAAGCTAATGGCCGCACCAAACCAGCCAGTAACTATTTGATAATATACAAAGCCTACTTCTTTATTGGGTATAGCCATTTTAGCTAAATAATCATAACCTCGCAATTCTATCGATAACACCTTAAGATACCCGGCATAAAGCAACAAACTCCACAAAGAATCTTCTCTAATTCCAAGATCTCCAAATACTAGATTCTCGGATATTGGTTGTTCAATAGTGTTTCCTTGAAGTAATTCTTCAAATTGTTGTTTCACGGTAAATTTTGCCTCATCTAATAACTTTCCTATTAACGCATTACTGGAAGTATTAATCCAATAGAAATCTAACTGTCCATTACTGTCTAAGCATTTGATTATCGACCATGGATTATACAATACATATTTACCCACTTGATAACCATTATACCATTCCGTGACTGAGGAAATCGAAATCTCTTTTTTACTTTCTCTAATTAATTTTAATACCTCTTCTTCTTTAAATCCAAAATACTGTCCATATTTTTCTTTGAGTAATGTATAAACAGAAATATTATTTAACCCAGAAAACAAACTTTCTTGTGAAATTCGTGTAATCCCAGTGAGTATACATTTAGACATCGCAGAATTACCTTTAAGTGCTTGACCTAAAATACTGCGCATTAATCCTATCATTTTCTGATAATAATTGCTTACATAAGCCTCTTGTCTTGGCGTATCATATTCATCTATGAGTATAATCGGGGATTTTTTAAACTTTTTCTTTATATATTGCGATAACTTCTTAAGAGCTGCCCTTATATTTGATAAACTAGCTTCTTGGTCTTGCACGGACCTAAATATCCTTTTTTCGCTTTCTGATAAAACATTTCCTTCAAGCAGATAACTATGTTTTTCATAGAGTTCACTCATTAATGTTACTATATCAGCATAGGACTCCTTATAACTATCTTGTTTGATATCCTTAAACGTAACAAATATAACAGGATATTGCCGCTGATGTTTTGCGCAAAATTCGACATCCGTGGAAATATTCAAATTCTCAAATAGGTTTTCATCTCCCCCATGATTCTGTCTTAGAAAATAATCCAGCATTGATAAATTCAAAGTTTTTCCAAAACGTCTTGGCCGAGTAATTAAAATGACCTCCGCACCATCGTCCATTACATCTTTGATAAATAGACTTTTATCAGCAAATAGATATCCCCCTTCAATTAATTTTTTAAAATCATCTATACCAACAGGTAATCTCATATAAAATTCTTTATTCTCTCAATCCTCTTAAAATTTCACCTATACATTAATATACTTATTTTTTCTTTAATACTCCGGATAAAGACATAAGATTCAAGCTTTAATTGTGCGAACTACCCTTAGTTAGAGATGTCTTTTTTATGATTAACAAGAGGATCAAGTCTATTAGCACTCTGATCTTGCTGGACGAGGCTTTTAATCCCAAAAAAATCCTCCGTATTCTTCGTTATAATTCTGGCGAAGTCTGGGAGTTCCATTCCAAATAATGTTGCACTAAATTCAGCGATTTGCCGTAAATAGGCAGGCCGATTTTCCTTTCCTCTAAATGGAACAGGGGATAAATAAGGAGTATCCGTTTCAAGCATCAATTTATCCAGTCCTTGTGATAAAACAGCTTGTCTGACAATTTCACCATTCTTGTAGGTAATGATGCCGGTAAAGGAAGCCCTTCCGCCTCTTTCATTTAAAATTTTAATTTGTTCAGGTCCCTCAACAAAACAATGGAAAACAACTTTATTCCAATCGACGCCACTTTGGTCGATTAAATGTACGCAGTCATTAAATGAACTTCTCGAATGCACTATTATAGGAACATCAAATTGCAAAGCTAAGCTTAATTGCATTTTGAAAGCTGTTTTTTGAAGTTCAATCGTGTAAGCGCGTTCTTTGGGATCAGCGGGTAAATGATAATAGTCCAAGCCTATTTCGCCAATGGCAAGAGGCTTAATTTCTTCTGAAAAAAAAGGTGCTATTATTTGAGATTGGCTAACCCAGGTATTATCTACATGAGAAGGATGAATACCGATTGCATAATAAATTTGTTCTTTATATTTATTTGCGAGATCATGGTATAGTCTCCAATCTGCAAAATCGGTTCCAACTGCAATCATTCTTGCAACACCTGATTCTTTTGCCGCATTTAAAACATTATCTATCGATCCTGCATGAATATATTTTTCCAGATGACAATGGCTATCTATTAGATCTATCATAATAATAAAGGCACCATTTTAATGGAATGAAGGGAAATTACCAGCTAAAAATGCAGTTTTACTCTGGCATAATCACTATTTGCTTTTTGGGGATTTTCCCAATCAATTTAGGATTGATATTCGTATGAGCTGCCACTAATTCCGGAGGAGTGAGTGCCATCCAGTTTGCAAGCGATATGCTGGCATAAAAACTGCTTTTAAAAGTTTCCAAAAACAAAAGCTCTGTATCATCAGTATTTTCAATATAATGCGCCATCGATTTGGGAATATATCCAACATCCCCTGCTGTAAAATCCATGGTACGCGCATTGCCTTGAGAAGCGAATACAGTCACTCTACCACTTCCTTTTATAAAATATAACCACTCATCCGCATTAGGATGCCAATGCATTTCTCGAAGTCCTCCGGGATTTAACTTTACTAATGCCGCAGCAATTGTTGTAGAGATAGGAAAATTGCTAGAATCAACAATACGCGCTTCTCCACCCTTGGTCAAAATATTGGGCTTTTGATCGTAAAGACTATAAGAAAAGGAATGAGGAACACTGCCCAGGGGAGTCTTGATAGACTTCAAATCTTCTTTCAAAGATTGAGTAACTTTTCCTAGGAAAATATAGAGTTCATTTTCTGGAATATTTTTAAAAGCATCCACCGAAAATCCAAAATTCTTTGCCAAAACTTCGCGAGGCGTATGAGCCATCCAATCGCTAATTAAAAACGTTTCATCTTCAGAAAAATCCCCGTCGTCAAAAACTAAAAGGAATTCACATCCATCCGGACCAAGACCTTGTATGGAATGCGGATATCCCGAAGGAAAAAACCATAAGTCCCCTTCCTTTAAATCATTTACAAAGCTTCTTCCTTGTGGATCAATTGCAGTAACTCGGGCATGGCCATACAACATTATTGCCCATTCTGAAGCTGTGTGCCAATGCATTTCCCGAATACCTCCTGCGATCAAGCGCATATTGACGCCTGCAATTGTTGTAGAAATTGGTAAATCTCTCTGCGTAACTTGCCTAGACCAGCCGCCTTCTTGTATACGCTTATGAGCCCTCGCAAAAGGAAAACAGAAATTGTCCACTTGGCCTCTATCTGTAGAGGGTGGCAACTCAGAGGAGGAAGATAATACACTTTCAAGCGGATTTTTTGGCCCCGGATCACTGGCACTCTCAGGGCTTATACTCATCACACTTTTACCCTGTTTTTTAAGATTCGAATTTTTTATTTCACCATTTTGCTTGAATTTTTTTCCCATAATTCTTAGTCTTATCTTCGACTCTTATTCTTAATCTTTAAATTGAAAGGATCAATAATAATTAAATTATTAAACCTCTTTTTTTATTATCAATGCACTCCATGATAATAATTCGAAAATTTTTGTCCGGAAACATCCCAGTGATTTTCAGCAACGAATTTTTGAATATTATTTACTAATTCGTCAGATTTATCTTTGTCATTCATAACGCTTTGTATGGCAGCGGCCAATTCATACGTAGTATGAGCATTAACTACAACAAAACACTTGTAAGCATTTGCAATTTCTTCGAAACATTTTATTTTTGAAGTGATAATAGGCTTTTGAGCTTGGCAGGCAAGTCCTATGGCTGCAGAGGAAGAAGAAAAAAAACCATGATAAGGATATGCAAAAATATCAATTAAATCAAAACAATAATGTAAATGTCCTTCCTCAACATATCCAGTAATTAAGACCCGATTTTTTAATGATTTCGTACTATATATTTTTTCTCTAATGGATTCCAAGAAAGAACTGTCATAACCTAAACGTTGTCCCCCACATAAAACTAATTTATAATTTCTAGGCAAAACTTTAAGAGCCTCTAATAATTCTGAAATTCCTTTATGAGCTTCTAAAAATCCTATAATTCCAATTAAAATATCATTTTCATTTTTAAATTTTCTTAAAGTCTCATAAAAATAATGAGAAGTTTGTTTATCATGGATGATTTTTACAGGCATAAAAATTTTATGGATACTTTCGGGAGGAAATCCTAAAGATAAAACTGCATTTTCAATCAATTCATTATGGGATATAATATTATATTTATTTTTTTCATTCTCCACCATTTTTTTGCATAAGGATAATAACGACTTCCATTGATATCTTAATTGCAATCTATATATAAATCTCTTCAATTTAGATTTTTTTTGTTTTATGCTGTTTCGATAAAATAAAGGTTCAGTATGAAATGTAACAAAAACTTTCTTTGATTTTAGCTTTTTTAAAAGATTAAAAAAATCTATTAATGTTTGAATGTAGGTTTTCCCCGAACGAAAAAATCCAAATTGATGCTGAATGTGAACGATATCAAATCCTTCAGATTTCTCAATTATCTCTGAATAGATTCTGTCGAAAAATTTTTTATCATTTACATACGTCGATACGGGCAAAACAAATACTTCTTGTAAAATATCACTCTCATTTAAGCTTTGTATTAGATCGCGAGTATAATCAGCAATTCCACAAGGAACCACGTCACCATAAGAAGATATATGCAATAGTCTCATTGATCGATTAAA
>Ga0206799_1037_pt1 | contig 32202 bp, 28 predicted proteins | sample Alteio_BWOrgCont_67_FD_152900 | JGI IMG/M metagenome (GOLD analysis project Ga0206799, IMG submission 152900) | Enriched cells from forest soil in Barre Woods Harvard Forest LTER site, Petersham, Massachusetts, United States -... | ecosystem: Environmental > Terrestrial > Soil > Temperate forest >...
CTAATTCATCAGCCTGTCGGCCATATTTTTTCGAATGGCCTCAAAACTTCCGCAGACCCACAACGCCATAGCTGTCGCTGTCGTCGTCGCTGCAGCCGATGAACAAGCCGTCAGGGCTGCAAAAGCCTCCAACAGCCAAAGGATAGCTCTCCGCTTTACAGTGCGCAAGCTCTTGACATCGACCATAAGTCCAGCACCCTTCCCAACCATTTCTGTCACCCAAATAACACTCTCCAGTCATCACATAACGCGTAAAAACAACTGTCGCAAGATGAAGAGCGGGAATCCTTGCCTCATGGCTAGCCAGTGAACTCTGGATCCAAGCAACCTGCGCAGCGTATGGCTGACCACGAGCCTCTACACCTTTTTTCATGACAAGCCAACAAGCAGGCCCGGCTGGTGTGTCTTGATGTTGACCTAGGACTGGATTCTCATACACATACTTAGACGCACGCCCCCCATTCTGAGGGTTTTGGACGATCTGCCCAAGGAATTTAAGAGTAAAAGGCTGCCTGTCAATAAATTGAGGACATAAAACCGGAGGAAGATAATTGTCACTCACTCCTGGCTGATTCCAAAACAGAGTCATTTTTCTTGAAAATTTTGGTTCAGGTCCCACATCAACCCCAAACCAATGGAACCACTGAGCTGCACCAAAACGCTCTGGAGCAAACAGATACTCCATTACTAGATTCGCAACATCTTGAGGTGATAGCCACTGCTCTACAACAGGACCTGTTTCGAAAAATGTCGCTGGGTTTAAGTCCCCAACTAAAGCCGTAGATCCACTAGAAACTGCTGCCGCCATATTAAACTCCTTTTTTATTAGAGAGGTTGTGGTGAATAGTTACGAAAATGGAAGGCAGGATGAGGATGTCCCATCCTGTTATTTGGTGTGACTACTGAATGCCGAGAAGCTCGATTTCGAAGACAAGGGCCATGTTGGGACCAATCTCTCTGCCAAAACCGACTTCACCATAGGCTAGGTAAGGCGGTAAGAAAATTTTCCACTTGTCACCCACTTTCATCAGCTGTAGAGCCTCTGACCAGCCTGGGATAACTCGAGTTAACGGGAATTGCGCCGGCTCTCCCCGCTCATAACTGCTATCGAAGACGCGTCCATCTATAAAGGTTCCACGGTAGTGGGCTGTGACGACATTTAATGCCTTTGGAGAAGCGCCCTCTCCTGTCGCAAGCACTTCATACTGAAGGCCGCTCGGAAGGACGACAACCCCAGTTTTTCCTTTATTGGCAGTCAAAAACGCCTCGCTTGCAGAACGGTTTTGTGCTGAGAGCTCGGTGAGAAATTCTTTCTGTTGCGTCTCAACCTGCTGGCGAAGTGCAGTCAAAATGGCACGAACCTCCTCTAAGGGCAATCTAGGCTGATTGCCGCTAAAAGCGTCGCGAAATCCTGTAAGCAGAAGCTCCTCATCCATGTCTGCAAACTGCTGTTTTAAATTTTTTCCTGTCTCCAACCCAATACAGTAACTGACTTTCTCTTTAGATGATTGCATCGTAAAAACTCCTTTTTACCGAAGGATAAAAGATTTTCAACAAAATAGACAAGTTCTATCGCAAAAAACCCCCTCCCTGGTGTACAATACTGGCATGAAACAGCTCATTCAAAAAGATTCTTCCCTTTTGGAGGCACTCCCCCTACTTGGCCCAGACTCGTCCAAAACAACCTTGCGCTCCTGGCTCAAACAGGGACGGATTCTTGTCTCTGGAAAAGTGGTGAGACAGGCCAATTTTCTTGTAAAACCGGGCGATGAGATCTCACTCTTAGCGCGCAAACAGTTTGCCCATGAGGGGATTGAGATCCTGTATGAAGATAAAGACTTAGTCGTGATTTACAAGCCGGAAGGACTCTTGAGCGTTGCCACAAAATTTGATTCCACCTACACGGCCCATGCCGTTATGAAACAGAGAAAAGAGGGAATCGTCTACCCGGTCCATCGCCTTGATCGCGAAACCTCTGGAATTATGATGATGGCCTACAGCGAAAAGGCACGCGAAGGTCTTAAAAAGCAGTTCCAAGAGCACACCATTGCGCGCGAATATGTCGCTATCGTCGAGGGAGAAATCAAAGAAAATGGCACCTGGCAGAGCTATTTAAAAGAAGAGGAAGACTACCGCGTTCATAGCGCTGATGGGGGTAAATTGTCAACCACCCACTACACCATCTTAAAAAAACTCCGCTCCTTTACAGTCTTAAAACTCAAACTAGAGACAGGAAGAAAAAATCAGATCCGGGTCCATTGTAAGGAAGCTGGCCATCCGATCGTCGGAGACCAGAAGTATGGTGCCACAACAAATCCAATTGGACGCCTTGGGCTCCACGCCAAACATCTTGGCTTCATCCACCCCATTACCCAGAAAAGACTCAGCTTTGATTCAGAACTTCCTGAAAGTTTCACGAAACTACAAGGATTTTAAATAGAGCCAGGCGCCTTTAACTTTTTTGAAAAGGCTCTTCTCTTTAAGCTCTATTTTTTTGCCATTTTGGATCAGATGTGCAGTGAAGGTCACCGTTGCCATATTTCCCCTCTCCTCGAAACCAAGAATCTCTAAACCTACAAATTGTGTTGTTTCCGAAAAGGCAGAAATCTCTTCTGCAAAAAGATCGTGATTGGAATGGTAATTGGGATGATCTGGATGAGTTGTCGCGATAATATATTTTGGCAAGTTTAAAGCGTAGGCGCTGTACCTAGAGCGCATCAGTTGCAGTGCCGTTTTTGGCAATTGTCCTTCATGGTACAATCTACAGCACCGCTCATAAGGCTTATTGGTTCCACAAGGGCAGTTCAACATAGAGATTCCTTCGGCTTACCAGAGATTATCGCAAACCGAAAAATTATCCGCTACTGAAACAAATGCTTCTTCCCTTCAAGGCGCTGTAGTTTCATTTCGATTAACTCCAGAGATTTTTCTATCTCTCTTAATTTATCTTGAGGAATTGCTACCGGAGCTTGTGCTGCCTCAGATCGCACTCTTGCTTCTCGATCAAGATCTTTCTTGATCGTTAAGAGACGTGCTACCATCTCTTTTTTTTCAAGCAGTAAACTTTTGAGTTCTGTTTTGAGCGGTGCCAGCTCTTGAACATCTGGAGCATTTTCAATCCAATGTGCACTATACCCTGTGATCAGCTGACTGATCGATGAGCTTTGAAAAGATAAGGCCGCTGCACCTCCCTTATCCTTTAGTTGCGTATTAAGATTGTCAATATTTTTCGGTGAAAAGGAGCTTGGCGACAATACAGCCTCTTCAAAAGAAACCTTCATCTTTGAAATAGCACTTTTAAAAGTTAAAGGAAGTTCCGTTGTGCCTTTAAATAATTTATTAATATTATCCATAATTACATGATCTAATTTTTCAATATTTTGCTTCAAAGCCGCTTCTTCTGCAATTTTTCCTTGATTTTCTTTTTTAAGATTCACAAGCTCAGCTGCTGCTGCAATGCGTTCTTGCTCAGACTTTGCCACAGATTCTGTGAGATTCCTTAGCTTTTCTTGCTGTTGTACTTTTCTACTCATAAGAATGTCTTTTTGTTGAAAAACTGGATCGATCATTCCTTTGCAAAATTTGCCTACTTCTTCCATCTCTTTAAAAAAGGCTTTTGCATAAGAAGCAATGGGACTGGCTGACGAAGCTTCTGAGCTTGCAGGGCTACTAGGCAAAGCTTCTAGACTCTGGATCGACTCCAGAGAAAAAGAAGAGTCTAAATCACTTTCAACGGGAGATTCTAAGTCACTCGAAATAAACTTAGGCGATTCATCAATCTCTAGACAGCCGTCTTCTGCTGGGATAAATGATTTTACATTCACTTGTAGAGGAGCAATTTCCCCTATAGGCGATTCATCAATCTCCAGACAGCCGTCCTCTGTTGGGATAAATGATTTTACATTCACTTGTAGAGGAACAATTTCCCTTATAGGCGATTCATCAATCTCTAGACAGCCGTTATCTGTTGGGATAAAGAACTTTTGAGCCGCAAGTTCGACTTGAGCTTGCAATTTTTTTGTGGACTGTATTTCAAGATTCAAATGATTCGAAGAAGCTTCTACTCTAATTGAATTTAATTTAATATCCACAGTATTAGTTCCTTTTGTTATTAGTCCCTACCGTAATTATATATATAAAATAATTAAAAGTAAAGTAAATTAACTAATTAACAAATGCGTATGTAACTAAAGATCATGGACATAGGTAACTATTAAAATTAATAATATACGTTATTCTTGAACTTGCTTATTATTAGACTGTTATGAAAACGTCAGTTGACAGGACACTTTGGAGAGCCATCAATTTTTCACTTGTCGTTTATCTAGACGAACTGCTATAAACTAGGTTTTTACACCTGGAGAACTTTGTTTATGCGTTATCTCACCTTTGCCTCTGCCCTTCTCGTTAGCACCGCTCTTTTTGCCCACTCTGAAGAAGGATCTGTTCAGAAATTGCTAGAACAGTACCAATTTATCGGTAGTGAGAAAGTCCTGGATATTGGCTGTAGAGAGGGAGCCTTAACAGCTGCTATTGCAAAACAGGTGCCACGCGGCTTTGTTGTCGGTGTAGATCTCTCTCATGCAATGGTCGATTTAGCCAAAGATCTATTTGGAGCGCGCCAAAAAAATGTTGCATTTCAAGTCAAAGATCTCTCGGAGCTTCAATATAAAGAACAATTCGATCTTGTTACCTCATTTACGAGCATGCCTCTAATTGTCAATCAATTAAATGCCCTAAAAAGTTTTGAACAGTTTCTAAAACCGGGAGGTCTTGTCTGGATTCAGATGCCAACGCGCCTTCCTGCTTCTTTAGAAAGTGCGCTTAGACTCGTGACTGAAAAAGATCGCTGGAAACCTTATTTCATGAAATTCTCTCCGAGATGGCACTTCTACCAACCGGATGAGTACCGTCCCCTACTGCAGCGTGCGAAATTAAAACCGACGACACTGCAGGTTATTCGCAAAACAGAGGCGTTTGCATCGCGCGCTGAGTTTCAAAGTGCATTGAGACAATGGCTTCCATTCTTAGCACCGCTTCCAACCAATCTCAAAGAGTCCTTTTTGACAGAGGTTGTCGATGCGTATCTGGAGATCTCTCCAAACGAAGCTTCTGGATCGATTATTTATGAAAGTGATGTACTCAATGTACAGGCAGAAAAGTCGCGCATCTAAGCGCCTGTCAAGCTCTTAGATGAGCTGCTAGGTATTTGGCCGTATGGGATAAGAAGGCGGTGGCCACCTCTTCTGGGGTGCCTGTCGCTACCACCTCTCCTCCTTTATCCCCTGCATCGGGACCTAGATCAATGATCTGGTCTGCTTGCGCGATCAGATCAAGATTATGCTCGATTACGATGAGACTACTGCCACGGTCAACAAGAGCGTGGAAGATTTTTAAGAGCTTGCCGACATCTTCTGGATGTAGTCCGATGGTCGGTTCATCAAAGAGATAGAGCGTTTTTTCCCCTGCCCGCTTTGAAAGTTCACGCGATAAACGCAAACGCCCCGCTTCACCCCCTGAGAGGGTTGCAATTTCTTGATCCAACTGCAAATAGCCTAACCCAACAGCGATGAGAGTATCTAAGATGCGAACCACTTTAGGAATTGGAATCAGCCATTCCCTCGCCTCCTGAACAGTCATCCGCAGAAGCTCTCCTAAATGTTTTCCCTTATAGCGCACCTCAAGACTTTGCGGATTCAAACGGTAACCACGGCAAGCATCACACGCCACTTTTACCGACGGTAAAAATTGCAGCGGGATTTGTTTAAAGCCGTGGCCAAAACAGCTCTTACACATCCCTTTCAAATTGTTATGGCTAAATTGTCTTGGCAAAAGGCCGAGCGCCTCTGCCTGCGGGAGGGCTGCAAAAAAATAACGCAAAGAGGTTAAAAGATCTGCGTAGCTGCTCACATCGGCGCGATTTGTCTTTCCAATCGGGCTCTGATCTAAGACGAGGATGCGATCAAAGGCAGCAATACCGGAGACTGTCCCAACCCGATCTTTACGTGCCCGGATCCCTTCTTCAATGGCCGGCCGCAACAGATCTTGCATCAAAGTCGATTTGCCAGAACCAGATACGCCTGTAATAGCGACAAAGCAGCCAGTCGGCACTTTTAAGTTGATCTCTTTGAGGTTATGGAGGGTCCCTTTTTCAATGGTGATATAGCCTTTAGGAGAACGCCGTTTTTCCGGGATGTGCAACTGCTTCCTACCACTCAGATACGCTCCCGTCAAAGAATTTGGATTATTTTTAAGCGATTCAAAACTCCCTTCTGCTAAAATTTTGCCACCATCTTTGCCGGCTCCTGGGCCAAAGTCGTAGATGTAGTCAGCAATAGCAATTGTCAATGGATCGTGCTCGACAAGCAGCAGTGTATTTCCTAGAGCAGCTAATTTTTTCAACGCCGTATTCAACCGTTCATTATTGTATGGATGCAGGCCAATTGTTGGTTCATCTAAAACGTAGAGAGTGCCGCTCAGTGCAGTGCCGAGCTGCCTACTAAGACGGATGCGCTGCGTCTCTCCACCGGAGAGAGAAGGCGCGCTTCTTCCAAGAGAGAGGTATCCAAGTCCAATCTCTTGAAGGAAAAGAAGTTTTGACTCCAAATGCTCGACTACATCCTGGAGCTCCTCCAGATGAGGAAACTCTCGGCAAATAGAGAGCGCCTCATCAATCGGTAGATTGCAAAAATCGGCAATAGAGATAGAGTTGATTCGCACATTGCGGGCCAGAGGATGTAATCTAGAACCCGAGCAAGAGGAGCAGAGAGACTCTTCAAGCCATGGAATCAGTGACTGCCTAAGAGCTCCTGTTGCAGCCTTTGCGATCTTAGCAAAGACAGGGTAAATGCCTCGCCACTGCATCTCTTCCTCTCCTTTTTCCCCATACCAGACAATCTGCAGCTTCTCCTCAGATAATTTATGTAGAGCGATCTTTGTCGGTACCCCTGCCTTTTCTAGCAGTGCGCAGAGTGCATCCAGAGTGCGTCCAGTGGCGTGCTCTTTCCAGATTGCAGCAAGAAGCGCACGGAAAGAGAGCTGCATCACCTCTTTGTACTGCTTTAAATTGGCTCCGTACTGGATCCCGAGACCTGAACAATCAGGACACATCCCCGACTCGGTATTAAACGAGAATGTATGAGGAGTAATGGGAGGGTACGACTTTCCTGTTTTTGCAACAGCAAAGGCGAGGTTAAAAAAGAGATCGCCAGCCTCTGTTGCTACAAGCAAAGTCCCTTTAGAGCGATCGGTCGCCTTCTCAATCGCCTCAAAGAGTCTGCTGCGCGCATGCTCATTGACAACAAGACGGTCGACGACAAGAAAAAGAACGTTTTTACGTTTAGGATCAAAGGGGATTTCTTCATCCAGCTCATAGTAGTCGCCATTGAGGCGAACCCGTAAAAAACCCTCTTTTTGCAGCTGCAAAGAGATCTCACTAAAAGGACGATCAACTGCCACTTGTGCCAAAATCTGCAGCTTTGCGCCAGAACCAAGAGCTAGCAGCTTATTTACCACAAAATCCTTGCTGATCGTCTCGATCTTCTCCCCGCTCTCAGGACAGTAGGCAGTGCCCAAATGAGCATAGATCAGCCTCAAGTAGTCGTACGCCTCGCTCATTGTCCCAATCGTGCTGCGCGGATTGCCTGCGTGATTTTTCTGCTCAATCGCAATTGCTGCCATCAGCCCCTCAATACTCTCCACCTTCGCTCGCTCCATCTGCTTCACAAATTGGCGTGCATAGGGCGAAAGGGTCTCGATATAGCGTCTCTGTCCTTCTGCATAGATCGTCTCAAAGGCAAATGAGCTCTTTCCAGAACCCGACGGCCCAGTGCAGACCAAGATCTTTCCATGTGGCAGTGAAACATCGATATTTTTCAAGTTATTCTGACACACACCCTTGGCCACAATTGCAAAGGGCGGCTTGGAAATATGCAACTCCTTCTTGATCGGGGAAGGTTCAAAACGCAGTGCCCATCCAGTCCAGCTCTCAAGTTTATCAATTTCACTCGGCCTGCCCGTCGCGATCACTTCTCCTCCAGCATCGCCACCATCTGGGCCAAGATCAATGATCCAGTCTGCTCGTTTGACAAGATCCATCTGATGCTCAATGACAATCAAACTATTGCCACGATCCACTAGCCGCTGCAGAACCGCTATCAGGTTTTGGATGTCATGAAAATGAAGTCCAGTGGTCGGCTCATCGAGAATATAGCAGCTCTTGCCGTGCTCTCTTTTGGACAACTCTTTAGCAAGTTTAATGCGCTGCGCCTCTCCCCCTGACAGGGTTGGTGACGGCTGACCAATCTTGATGTAGTCGAGCCCCACTTCAAGAAGCAGAGAAAGTTTAGAAGCAATAGCCGGAATTGCAGCAAAAAAGGAGGCAGCCTCCAGCACCGTCATCTCCAGAACATCGAAGATGTTTTTACCTTTATAAGAGATGGCTAAAGTGCCTGCATCAAAACGGCGTCCTTCACAGTGACTACAGGTTACCCACGCCTCTTCCATAAAGTCCATATTGAGCTCGACCATGCCCATACCACTACAGTGAGGACACGATCCCTCCTTCACATTAAAGCTAAAGCGTCCCTTCTGATATCCTCGCGCCTGACTCTCGGGAAGAGCTGTGAACAGATCGCGAATCTCATCAAAGAGCTTAATGTAGGTCGCAGGATTAGATCTGGGAGTTCTGCCAATGCTTGTCTGGTCAATGAGGACGATCCTCTCTAGAGATTCATGTCCGAAAAGCCCCTTGTGCTTTCCTACCGGTAGCGTTGACTTATTGATCGCATTACTCAGTGCGGGATAGAGCGTATCACTGATAAGAGACGACTTTCCGGATCCTGAGACGCCCGTCACCACAACAAAGAGATTAAGAGGGATCTCCACAGAGACATTTTTTAAGTTGTGGTGCGAGGCTCCTGTAAGGCGCAGCGCATTGCCGCTCAGCTTACGCACGCGTGAAGGAGGAATTTGAAGCCTGCCTGATAAATAGCCCCCTGTTATTGAACGCGGGTTATCGAGGATCTCTTGCAAAGTTCCTTTAGCAACAATTTCTCCGCCGTTGATCCCTGCTAAAGGTCCCACATCGACTAAGTAATCGGCCTCGCGAATCATCTCCTCATCGTGCTCAACAACAATCACACGATTGCCCTGATCTCGCAGCCGCTGTAGCGTCGCAAGAAGTTGGTGGCTATCCCTTGGGTGCAAGCCTATCGACGGCTCATCGAGAATGTAAGTTGCTCCAACAAGTCCAGAGCCAATCTGAGCAGCCAAGCGCACCCGCTGCGACTCCCCACCTGAAAGAGTAGGCGAGGTGCGGTCTAAGGTAAGGTAGTGAAGCCCAACCCTCTGCAAGAAGGTGATTCTAGCGATCAGCTCCTTGACAATCTCTTCAGCAATCTCAAACTCCAACTGTGTCAGCTGCAGAGATTGAAAAAAGTGGAGCGCTTGATCAATCGAGAGCCTTGTCACCTCGGCAATGCGCAATCCTCCAACTTGTGTCGCAGCCGGATAAGGACGAATTTTTTGCCCCTGACACGCAGAACAGACGCTCTCTTCCATCTTCTCGCGCATCTTAGCACGATACCCCTCGCTCTTGGCCTCTTGGTAACGTGTGCGTGCCTCAGTCAATGCACCTGCCCAGTGCACATACTCTGTCCAACTTTTCCCGCTTTCTGGGTGGGTAAAGAGCATCACATTCCACTTCTTGTCGATACCGTAGAGAAAGACGTGGCGCGCCTTTTCTGGTAATTTCTTCCAAGGCGTCTTGACATCAAACTTATACAGTTTTGCTAGGTTGCGGTAGATGTTGCCATAGCGCACAGTCTGGTAGGAGCTTGCAACAGAACAGCAATCCTCTGCGATGCTTAAATTGGAATCGATCACCTCATCCATTTTAAACTCGAGAAGAGAGCCGAGGCCTTGGCAGGTAGGACACATTCCAGCTGGATGGTTAAATGAGAAGTCGTGCGGCTCCAGGGGTGGATAGGAGATCCCTGATTTGGGAGCAAAAGCCGTCTCGGAATAGAAAGTCTCCTCTTGGGTTTCTGCATCGACAACAATAAAAGAGCCGGAGCCGAGCTCAAGTGCCCGCACAATCCCATCGGCAAGACGCGAGCGCTGCTCCTCTTGAATCACAATCCGATCGATCAAAAGATCGATATCATGTGCAACTGTTGCGCTTAAGCTCACCTCTTCCGATAAATCGATAAGCTTTCCATCGAGACGAATCCGTGTAAATCCCTTGCGGACAAGCTCTTGAAACTCTTCTTTAAATTCTCCCTTTTTACCGCGCGCATAGGGAGCAAAAAGGGAGATCTTTGTTCCTTGGGGAAGCAATCCAACGGTCTGAATCAGAAGCTGAACGCTGCGCGGTGTCACCCTTTCCCCTGAAACAGGACAGTGTGCAATGCCGACCCGCGCAAAAAGAATGCGCAGATAGTCGTAGATTCCAGTCATCGTGCCGACAGTGGAACGCGGATGGTGCCCTGCTGTCTTCTGTTCAATCGCAATAGTCGGAGAGATGCCAGAAATTTCATCTGCATCTGGTTTTTTCATCTCGCCTAGATGACGTTTAGCGTAGGTTGAGAGCGATTCAATGTAGCAGCGCTGCCCTTCCGTATAGATCGTATCAAATGCAAGCGACGACTTGCCAGAGCCGGAGACTCCCGTGAAGACGATCAGCTGATTGGGGGCAAGCGTCAAGTCCACCTCTTTTAAGTTGTGGACCCTGACTTTTTTTAAGATAAGCGGCTGTGACATAGACTGTCACAATAGCACAAACAAAGGAAAAAACCAATAGATTTTAAGACTGAGAAGCGTTTGCCAATAATCCCCACATCCTAATCAATTGACTATCTACTCTAGTACAATCGGGTTGCGGCCACATCACATCCGGGAGACTCTCCTCATCGATATTGTGAAGCGTATAGATCGATATACCCAAACAACTTGAAGAGTTAGTTTTTGACAGCGTCAGCTCTGTCCTAAAATTTTCATCCTCACTTGCGCCTTGCCTCTCAGCAGTGGTCGCTCCCTCCAGATAAAAATTTCGGGAAGCCTCCTTATTAAATTCCAAACTCTCAAAGTCATTTGGGTGTAATTCCACATTAGATGTTAACTCCAATCTAAATCGCTTAATTAATATCTCCATTGTAGTAGAGTCGAGCTCCATTATAATACTTATTTTACCAAATGGAGTGGCAAGATATTGCAAAACCTTCCCTGTTGTGTAAAGACAAAATCCCTTTTCTGTACGATAAAGATTTGGTATAGGCGTTACAAAGCGAGTATCGATTGTAAAGAACCCAGCCATGAGATCCCAAATCCTTTGAATCCGATCGTAATCCTTATCATATCCGCCTGTTTCAATAATTCCCCAAAGAATCGCGTCACTTATTTCATCCAGATGATAATATTTACCTTGATTCGCCTCTAAAGCAGTAGCCATAAAACCTCCTAAATATGAGTCGAGATAAAGAATATTTAAAGATTTTACGAAAAAAATATCAATAAAAAAATTAATTTACCTGAATTGTCTGGCTCACATCATTAAGCGGACCAGGAATTGGCCTGCTCTCAGAGTCCACTAACTGCAAACGCACGCTGTGACTACCCCTCTCTAAACCGTAGATATAATAGGGACGCCACTCCGAAATCAGCTTCTCTGCTTTTCCATCAATCGAAACGCGCACTTGGTAGCCATCGCGAGACAATTCGCAATTGCTGATGTAGAAATCAAGTAGAATCGGCCCATTTTCACGGTACTGAAATTGCCCTTGGGGCTCATTGTAGGTGAGATACGGTTTTCTCAAGTCGTAGCGCATTTCATTGCTACGCACATCATAGTAGAACTGAACCGCTGCAAAGCAGCCGTCTCCCTTTAAGCTCTCTCCAAAAGAGCGCACCGGAAAAGTGCGGATCACATGCATCCCTGACTCTAGATCAAAGGGAACCTTCACATCGAGCACAGAGTCGTAAAAATCTTCATCGTCATCAATCGAATTGACAAGCGTCTCATTAACCTGAAAGTAGCCATCGTTATCAATCACAATACGAATCGACTGCCCCTCGGCTGTCGGCTCAAGCTCATCTCTTCTTGGAAAATCAGACATAACACGCAATGGGAATCCCTCAATATGCAGCTGAATATCGACAGGAGATCCGCTCTTCATCGCATTATTAGCCGGAAAGGTAATATGCACGCCCACATGATCTGGCTCGGGCGTCGGATGGACTGGAACAAATCGAATGGGTGAGCTCTCCTCTTGTTTCTTAGCTGCAAAAGAGAATGTTGCAAGAGATAAAGAGAGAATAGAAAGAATTAGTTTCATAATAAGCTCCTATTTATAACTAATTATTCTCACAGCTATACTTATGTTGTCAAATAAATTATAATAAGCTTCCCATAAACGGGACGTTAGGGTACACTTCTTGTTATGACGCTCTTCATTAGTTGCCAGCAGCTCTCTAAATCCTTTGGAACACGCACACTCTTTCAAGATCTATCGCTTTCGATCTTTTCTGAGGAGAGGATTGGCTTGATCGGTCCCAATGGCGCCGGAAAAACCACTCTACTCAAAATTTTAGCAGGCCACGAAAAACAAGACTCGGGAGAGCTCACCTGCAAACGCGATTTACGCGTCGGTTACTTGCCGCAAAGTTGCGACTTTCCAGAAGAGAGCGTCAAAGAGTCTCTAGTGAATGCGATGCACAAGACGGAATATGAGGAGTATGAAAAAGAGCAGCGTGCCGAGATGTGGCTCTCTAAGCTCGGCTTTACAGACGACTCTCAAATGGCCCATCTGCTATCGGGCGGCTGGAAAAAACGACTCCGCCTCGGCTGCGAGCTTGTCCTCTCTCCCGATCTACTTCTCCTTGATGAGCCGACAAACCACCTTGACTTAGAAGGAATCTTATGGCTTGAGAAATTTTTGAGAAATGAGGCTCCAAGTTACCTTCTCGTCTGCCACGACCGCTCATTTTTACAACACACGATCGATCGCGTGATCGAAATTAATCCGGTCTACCCGAAGGGAATGCTTGCAATCGACGGCACCTACTCCAACTTTTTAGAAAAAAAAGAGCTCTTTTTGGAGGGGCAGCTCGAACAGGAACGCTCTTTGACTGCTATGGCCAAGCGAGAAACAGATTGGCTGCGCAGATCTCCAAAGGCGCGCACCTCTAAGTCCAAAGCGCGGATCGATGCCGCACACGATCTCCTCGACGAACTCTCCCATGTGGAAAAAAGAAACAAAGACAAACGGGCTGGAATTCAGTTTTCTGCAACAGAGCGCGAGACGCAGAAACTGATTGTCGCAAAAAATGTGGGTAAAAAAGCAGGAGAGCGCTTCCTCTTTCAGCATCTGGATCTAACCCTCTCTCCAAAAACACGCCTTGGGCTTATCGGCCCCAACGGCTGTGGCAAAACGACACTTTTGCGACTTTTTGCAAACGAAATTGAGCCAGACCAAGGAACCATCAAAAGCGCCGATGGCCTTAAAATCGTCTACTTTGATCAGCATCGTATGCAGCTACCGCTCACTTTAAGCTTGCGCGAGGCGCTCTCTCCCAATGGAGACTTTGTCCTCTACCACGGGCATCCAATCCATGTCAACGGCTGGTGCAGGCGTTTTCTCTTCTCCCCTGACATTCTTGATCTTCCAATTGGAAAACTCTCCGGCGGAGAGCGCGCGCGTATCGCCATCGCCCACCTGATGCTCCAGCCGGCAGACCTTCTGCTTTTAGATGAACCGACAAACGATCTTGATATCCCCACTCTGGAAACCCTCGAAGAGAGCCTTCTCGACTTCCCGGGTGCTGTTGTCTTAATCAGCCACGATCGGTTCATGCTCGACCGCATCTGCAATCAAATCTTCTCTCTTGCTGGTCCCACAGGCAACCAGATGTTTGCCGACTATGCGCAGTGGGAGGCGTCTTATAAGGCGCCCGAACTGCTCCGAAAAGAGGAAGGCAAGAAGCTCAAAGAGCCAAAAAAGAGCAAACTCTCCTATATTGAGAAAAAAGAGTACGACGGAATCGAGATAAAACTTGCCACCCTCGAGGGAGAGCTCCAGCTGCTCAACGCCTCTCTATTGCACGAAGAACTCGCCAAGGATCCAGCACGTCTCTCCGAGATCTGCAGCTGCGCTGCTCTTTTAGAAAATCGCATTGAACAGCTCTACTTGCGCTTTGAAGAGCTGAGCCAAAAACTCTAAGAAAATGACATATACCAAAATCACGTGCACACACTTTTGTGAACAAGCTTAAGTTTAAAGGATCTCTATTTTTCAAAACGATCCAGGTAGAGCGGGACACCTGCTTTGAGTTGTAATGGGGTATTTACATCGACCATCTCTCCTCGACCTTTGGGAGAAGTGCGTTTGCGGAAACGCTTGAGGGAGCGCTGCAACTTGAGAGTAATTTCGGCATCTTGATGCGGACGGATGATACATAAGCGAAGCAGCTTCTTCGACCACTCTAGATCGCAGGCAGCATAGGCAGTTTGAACATTACACAGCTTGCCGAAAAAGAGCTCAGGCGGCAGAGACGGCAGCAAAGACAAAACTATCCCCTCCTCCTGTATAAAGAGCGAACGTACGAGCAGAGCTGCCTCCTGTACAAGGATTAGAGGCGAGGTTATGCTGGAGAGAGGCTCCGCTGGAACAATCCCCTGGAACTGCTCATCAACAAGCCTTGGAGCCAAGATCCCTTCAAAAGCAGCTTCCCACAGGTCGATAAAGGCAGCTTGTAAGCCGGGCTTATCACCTGTTGCAATGCGTACCGCACATTGAGTTAGCAGTGCTGCTGTGCCAGGACGCGTCGACTCTACAACCGCTGGAATCAGTTGTCCAAGGCGAAATAGGGCTGGAAACAGCTCTGAGAGTTCTTTGCGACGCAAAACAAGCTCCCAATCGAGCTGTTTGTGACTCCCAAGGGAGAGCCTCTCACATGGCAATGGCTCCATGACTGCTTTTGAGTCCAGACTAAAACAGAACTTGCCCTTATCACATCGAATCTCGATCTTTTCTTTTTGCTGCACTATCTGATAACGAAAAGATTCTTTGCAAGCGGTGCCAAAGACCACAATTTTCCCCTTCTCCAAGTCGAGCTCTATGGTAAATGGACGCACGGGACCTTGAATAGGAAGGAGAATTTCCTGCTCGCCAATGCGCAAACGCGTGGGGAAAATCTGCACTATCTTACCACTGTAAGGCAAAATACAGCGCACACCGGGCAGGTGGGAAAAGGGACGCAATCTCTCTCCAATTACAATGCGCATCTACCGATCACAACTTTAAATGTTTTTGCGCAAGCGTCTGTCATAGTGATGGTTACTATGCCACAAACCCCCCATCACAATCAAGGTTTTATCTCGCTACTCAATTAGGTTCAATGCAACTTGACTTGTCTCATTTTTGAGCCCGCTTGCCTTGCCTCTCGGCAATGGTCGCTCGTTCCGGATAAAAATTTTGGGGAGCCTCCTTGTCAAATTCCCCACTCTTCAAGTCATTTGGGTATAAAAAAATTAATAAGGAAAATAATCCTCTCAGAACAAACATATAAACTTATAATTTAAATATAAAAACCATTGAAAAATTAATCGCATTAACTTTATAATACCCCGTAAACAAGGAGAACTTATGTCTTTAAGATTAGAAACCCTACCCCCAGAGACTTTTGGCACTATTTTAGATCGGTTAAATTGGATGACTGGAACGGAAGGGATCGTTAATCAGAGCGACTTTCCTGTTATAATGAAACAGGTGTGCAATCTCATGTTGACAAGCCGAACGATTTATGAACTCCTTCACAATCCCATTGCAACGGGCATTTTTTTAGAGTCTTTGTCTAGAAAATATGGAAAATCTATAGAGCATTTCGCAGTGCAATTGGACATGAAGAGCTCTCGAATCTGGATTTGGCAACATGTCCAAAAAAATAGCTACGATGCAGCCTATGATGTAATTCAAAAAATTTATGGAATGACAACAGCGCTTCTAGGAGAGGCCCAAGCAATACAAGCAGGGGCTCAAGCAGAGGCCCAAGCAGTGCAATTGGACTTTCGCGTGCGCCCAAGAGATGCAAATTGCCCTGTCCCAATACCCCACTATTTTCCCACGCAAACAGGATTTCAACTTCGCTATAAAAACTTCTCCTTGGCCCTTACAACTCCATTCGGTGAAGTGCAACTTTATCAGCTCGAAAAGGATGACGGCTCAGTGCGATTTGCTATCGTAGAAGCTCTAATTAACCGAATGCATGCCACTTTTGATCGTATTGCATTTACTGAACTTGGTGGTCCGGCTTCAGACAGAGCCGTTAACTTCAAAGTTCTCACCTCAGGAGAGCTCAGCCAGAACTTGACAGTGGTGCCTCCTAGGCGACTAGTACCCCTTGGAGAAGCGCAATTGGAGCTCGAAAAGGGGACTCAAAATCTGATTTTTAACGGTCGTCATAAGGGCCCATCCATTTATAATATAGCACGGATGGAGCAGCTACCTCTCCCCCCTGTCTCTTGGCCACCTAGGGAGACTCGACTTTTTGAGCAGGCCCCGATACTAAAAACAATGTGGCAGATGTTAGAAAGAAAACGTCAAGGGCTGGAACCAACTGAGCGACCTCCGGTTGTAATAGCGCCTGTTCTCCCAGTAATCCCACGGTCTAACATCTCACCACTTAATATAAAAGACGCCGCGGAAATGGCCGTTCGTTTTATTTACCAACTGGCAGCTCAACCTATCCACCCGACCTATACTCCCCGCATAAAAATTTTAAGTATGGAAGATTGGAGTTCAGCTAGATTTACACAGACACTAAGTGCCCTGGCGTATAACCTGCTACCCTCACCCCATCGGCTAGAGATTTACTTACTTGTAAACGAGCAAACGACGTCTTATGCGCTGCAATTATTGGTAAATTCCAGTAATGGTATTGGACTGCAAGAAGTGCGTCCAATATATGAGGCTCTGTTATCGGACCTTGGCGCCAACTGGGAAGCAGCGCAGCTCAAAGACCACCCAGACATCCTCATCAGAGAATCTGAGGAAGAGTACAACCTCTTTATCAAAAAAACATCGACTGCCAAAGAGCTACTTCTGATCCCTAAACTTGCTGATTTATTTAACTTATCCAAAGCTGTGATCTGCTCTAACAGTTGGGACGGACCGCTTCGTGCTGATCCTCCCACTTATCTCTGGATTAAAAAAAATAGATGCCAGGAAGCTTTCGAACGATTTGGATTGCGTCACAGTTGATACGGCAAGATGCGCGCTTCAAAAGAGCTCGGCACCTCCACCTCGAGGAGAACATCGTTTTCTTCGTAGCTCGATGCAATAACGCGTCCCTCGCGCATCAGTTCTGAGATCAGCGCATACTGACTCTGCGGGATGCGCAGTTGGAAGACTTTGCGCAAGCGCGAAATCTCTTGCATCATCACTTCTAGAAGATCTTCGAAGCCTCTCTTCTGTAGGGCGGAGATCTGTACTGTCTTTGGGTATTTGAGTCGTAATTTGTGCAGAAGAAGCGGGGATGGCGCCTGGTCTACTTTATTTAGAAGTGTAATGATCGGGCGATCTGCAGCCCCTAGCTCTTTGAGAACCTTCAGCGCCTCCTCAGTTTGTCGCTCACATGTAGGGCTACTGACGTCGACCAGATGCAACAAGATGTCTGTATAGAGCGCCTCTTCAAGCGTGCTCTTAAATGCAGCAACGAGCAGATGAGGAATTTTACGAATAAATCCTACAGTGTCGATCAGAAGGATCTCCTGACGATTGGGTAAAAAATATTTGCGCACGGTGGTATCCAGAGTCGCAAAGAGCTTGTCTTCTGCTAAGACATTTGCTTCTGTCAAGGCATTAAGAAGAGTCGATTTGCCAGCATTGGTGTAGCCAACAATTGCAAATGTTGGAATTCTAGAGCGTCTTCTAGCTTTGCGCTGCACTCCGCGCACAGCCTCGACGGCTTCGAGCTCTTTATTGAGCACTTCAATTTTTTTGCGCAGCTGGCGACGATCCAATTCAATCTGCTTCTCCCCAGCCCCTTTAGTAAAGCCAGCGCCACCTGCTGTCTGCCGCCCAAGGTGGGTCCAGAGGCGCTTGAGGCGTGGAAACTGATACTTCACTTTAGCAAGCTCGATCTGCAGCCGCGCCTCGCGCGTCTTGGCACTCTGGGCGAAAATTTCAATAATCAATTCTGCTCGATCGATAATGGGCCGCTTGAAAAACTCTTCTAAATTCCTCTGCTGAGAGGCAGAGAGCTCGTCATCTGAGACAAGAAGATCAATCTTCTTCTCCTCGCATAACTGGAGTAATTCATCCAACTTTCCTGACCCAAAAAAGGTGCCCGCATCCATCTTTTTAAGTGGAATGGCAAGTTTTTGAATTGTTTCAAGGCCGTAGGTGTCGCAGAGTCTCTCTAACTCATCGAGATTCTCTTCTGTTATTTTTTTGGCATCGGTGGAGAGATGCGACCCGACTAGAAGCGCGCGTTTTACGATAATTACATTCATAAATTAATCCTCAAGCCGTCATAGCTCAGTTGTATCTCAGGGGGAAGCTTCTGATTCGTTTTTGTAGCATCTAGCTCATGCGTAATATGCGTCAGCCACGTCGCGGAAGCCTTCACAGCCCGAGAAAAGGCGATCGCCTCATCAAGGCTGAAGTGCGCCTCTGAGGGCCGCTCACGCAGAGCGCTCAGAACAAGCGTCTTGACCCCATGCAGCGCTGTGATGACAGGCTCCACCTCATCTCGAATATCGGAGATGTAAGCAAAGTCCCGGTAGCGAAAGCCTGTCACCTTCATTCCCATCTGGAAGTAGCTCATGTAGTGCCACTCGATTCCCTCAAAGACAAAAAAACCAAAATTGCTCGGCAAGAGCTGAAAGTCAAAAAATTTTGCGGAGGCTCCATCGATGAGATAATGAAAGCGTAATTTTAGATCTGCAAATGTCTCTTGGGAGAGCAAGATCGGAACTGGTTTTTTTTGCATGTAGTAGAAAGCCTTAAGATCATCGAAGCCTGCAGTGTGATCAAAGTGAGAATGTGTAAAGAGGATACCATCAAGATGCTCAATGCCGTAATGCAGCACTTGCTCTCTAAAATCGGGTCCCACATCGATGAGAAAATTTTTCTCTTTAATCTGAAGCAGTCCAGAGGGGCGAAGCCGTTTATTGTGCAGATCATTTGAGGAACAGACAGAGCAGCTGCAGCCAATGACTGGCACCCCCATTGAGCCGCCGGATCCAAGAAAAAGAAAAGAATTGAGCACCATATAATAAGCTTAAAGAAAACAGCTGTTATTGCAAAGAGTTTCTGCTAGATAGGCGTGATAAAGGAGGCCTCTGGAGCCGAGACCCGTCACTGCCCAGCACTTCTCCCCCACCTGCCCCACAAAAGGAGTGTAGTGATGCGGCATCGCAACGCGCACAGCAGCTCTGCAGCCTGTCACCTCGAGCTCTCCAACAAGTTCGGAAAAGTGATGCAGCTTAGATTGAAGAAGCTGGGACGCAACTGCAAGATCTGGGGCGTCCGAGGTAAAGGCGCGCTCAAAGGTGGCACCAAGATAGAGCCCATCCTCTGCCTTAATAAGGTACCCTTTAGAGATGAGGCTCTTTTCCAAGGGACGTGGAGCGCAAGTCAAGATTTGGCCCTTGATAGTACGCAGGTCAAGAGGGACACACTCTGCAAAGGCGAGTGCGCCTGCTCCCGCTGCAAGAATAATCTGGTCGTAGCCTTGCAACGCGCTGAGGGAGCTAATCCGCTTCTCAATATATTCCACCTCACGCACCTGGCAAGCTCGCTGCAACCCCTCGAGGTAGAGCGTGGCATCGATGGTCATTCCAGAGGTGATAAGACAGCCGTCCTCCTGCAAAATAACATCTTGATAGGTCTCTGCATGCGCCGCAAAGATGGGGCGCTGCTGAGGGGTCAGCTTGCGCAGAATGGGAGAGCGGTCAGCGACAGGACGCCCGAGCGCCTCTTCAACTATAGCAAGCAGCCGTGTTGTGGCCAAAAGTCCCTCATCCGCCTTCCAGCTGCGGCGTCCTTGCTCTCCTGGATACGGATGGAGCAGCCCTGCGGCAATGCGCGAGGCGCCACCTCCTGCATGAAAGAGGCGGATGGTATGGTTAGAAGAGAGGTGGTAGGCAAGGGCAAAGCCTGCAAAGCCTGCCCCAATAATGGCTATGCGCATTGGGTAAGTTTACACGATTCTGGGTTAGAATCGAATCTAAAACTATACTCAAATGACTTGAAGAACAGGGAGTTTGACAAGGAGGCTCCCCAAAAATTTTATCCAGAACGAGCGGCAAGGCGCAAGTGAGGATGAAAATTTTGGGGCAAAGCTGACGCTGTCAAAAACCAACTCTTCAAGTTGTTTAGGTATAGATTAAGTAAGCAACTGTCAAGCTAGAGACCATGGCAAGAGCAAGGCTTGCTGTCGCCAAAAGAGGTTGGGCAATGCTTGGAGCCGCGACGCTCTCTAAGTCTACAACCTCTTCCAACACTTTAGGCATTGGAACTGGCTTTGTGTAGTCGTGCATCAAGCGCTCTAGTCGCCCAGGAGAAGCCGCAGAAAATCGCTCATAGACCAACGGATTAATCACAACATCTTCTTGCATCCCAAGCTGACTCTGCAACTCACTATTTAACATATTCAACGCATTGAATGTAAACTCTGCAGCAAACTCTGAACAGAAAATAGTGCGATCTCCCTTCATCGATTCAACCGGTTTATTGGGGTAAAAGGTCTGGTGAGGGAAAAGAACAGATTGATTGCGTCTATTTGAACTATTGACCATGCCACTAAAAGAACTATCGGCCTTCAAAGATCCAATTTTATATTCATAATTTATTTTTACTTGATCTTCCCAAGTATCTCCAAAAGTTCCTTCAAGTTTTTCTTGTGCAGCTGGTGTTATTAGCTGTTTCCAATCAAGCGCTCTAAAATCATTTCCCACATAGTCACTAATCGTTGCAGAGCGATTCTGTTGAATTCCGTACACCTCAGAAATTTCTTGTTCTGTGCGATTGAATCCTGTCATGACGCCTGCATGTTCATATGTTGATCCAGTTGCAAGAGTCGCTATTCCTGTACTCAAACCAACTCGGCTGTGATTGTGAAGTGCCGCATGTCTTGCACTATTTGTAAAAAAAAGAGTTCCACCCTCTACTGAAGCTTCTTTCTGAATGCGCTCTAGACGATCGATAGCCCAAGCTGCAATCTGACTAAACTTCTGGAGATTTTCGCTTGAGCTTTTAAAGTTATTTTTAGCAAGTTTTTGCGTTATTTCTGATAGACCGTCCATCCACTGATTGACAAGACCTAGCTCCTTAAGACTTAATTTTTTTCCGTTTTGAATTTTCTGATGAACCTCCGATAAAATTAATTTATAGGAGAGAGATAAAAAACTACGAATAACAGGCTGCGTTACTTGAGCTAAAATCTCTTCTTTTTTTTCTGGCATCTCAAACAGCTGAAAGATTGCATTTGTTTTTCCTATGTTTGCATCTGCAATAAGCCTAGAAAATTCCGCAGGATTATCCATCTTACTCTGTTGGATCACAACTTCTATCTGACGGCCTTCTAACGAAGGTGCAGAGTCTTGCTGTGACAATGACAATGGAATATAACGCTCTTCTACCTCTGTAACTGGCATTTCAATAACAATAATAGGTGAATTTACTCTTGTAATAAGCGTCACAGTTACATCCTTTTTTATTTCTATATTTTAATTACAAAAAACAGCTTTTTCAGTTAGGGGTGTAAGCTACATGTAACGTTGACCGAATAAGTGCATGATTCAATTGTTTCATACTTGGGCGGTACAGAGGATTTGTAGCTTCTGCCATTAAATTTAGTCCTGAGCGAAACGCTGCCTGGGGAGATAAAACAGGGCCACTATTGTTTCCTGCTTGACGTACAGTTTTGGTTGCAACATAGGTTTGAACCCCTGCTGCCGTCTCTGCAATAGAGTGGTAATCCCCTCTCTCATATGTAGGAATAAACAAAACACCCGCCAATAAGTGAGCTGTCTCTTCACTCAATAATGTTCCTGGCTGTTGTAATAAAGCTGCCGTTGCTGCTAGAGAGAGCGTAACAGTTCCACTCACAGAGGCTCTTACAGGAACACCCGCTAAATGAGCAGCCCCAACCCAGGTATTTGTTCCACTGTCTTTTTTTATGTCAAATATTTTTTTAGGAAGTCTTCTAGGTGCATGGGATTCCAATTCCAATTCTGAATCCGAACCGTCGGATAGTTCTGCTCGATCAACTCCTGCAAATGTATAGTTTACATCATAAATAGGCGCTTGACCCAAAAAATCACTCCTCATGCAACTCACTTTATCTGGAATAAATTGTTCTGCCCTTGGGGCTATAAATGAAAAAAGTTGCGCACAGATTTGATAAATTTGGTGCTGATCAGCTGTTTGAGGTTGATGGGGCGGCAATACCCAATTCCCCAAAACTCCGCGATATCCAACTGCTGTTAAAATAGTTTCCATCCCCGTAATTAGTCGACTAGAATTAATATCAGCTGGATCTTTATTTAAAAAAGAACGCAAAGCACTCACATCACGGAACCCGCCGCGCGCATTAACTAAAGCCCCCCCCCAATAACCAGAGTAAACCCTCGTCACTTGCATTTTGGAATTTTGCTTTAATAGCCTGATGCAATTGATTTAACAATTGGCGCGCCTCTACACTAGGATGTCGCATTACAGTTCTTACAATTAAGTCTGTATCTGAATTATTGGCACTTCCAGGCTGCTTGGTAGCTCCTACTTTTTCCAATTCTTCTCTGGCTTGCACTTCTTCATCGTTCAAGTCAGCATCATCTAAAAGTGACTCTTCTTCATAATAATTTGGACCCAGTATTGTCTTCAAAAAAATAGAGTTTATCTCTTCTGCATTTTCTTTATTCCACTCCATAGAAAATAAATCTTCAGTCTTATTATAATTTATAAGATCCATTGAGTAATTTTTTAAAAAGCTATTTTTATTTATTAAAATATTTCGATAAGATCCATCAGCTGATTTAACTTTTACAGGAATAAAATATTCTTTCTCTAAAGACCCTAATTTTAAAGCAGTTAATGAACAAGAGCTATTTTTGCCAGAAAGCTCCTTATAAGCAACTCTGGCATTTCCTAAGCCGATTCGAGTTGTTTCAGAAAATTGACTAAAAAATCCAAAATTGTGAGCTCTAGCTGGTTTGGAATTTTCATAAAATTGATCGACCTTCATATGTAAACGATCGATGTTTGATTTTTCTGCTTCAAATTGAGAAGCGACAAGGTGCTTGGTTGCCACATCTTGTGCTAGTCCCATAATTTCGAGACCACGTGCATCTAAATTCACAACCTTGTTAGCATGATCTAAAACCTGAATATTCCATGTAGAATTCCCAATAATTAAGAGCGAGGAGTTGCTTTGTTTTACCTCAGGCTTATCTGAAGACAACTCAAATTTAACTCTATAATTTGAATCTGGAATACTCAGAACTTTATTCATTATCACCTTATTGTTAAAGAACGTTACCCTGTAACTATATTTTATATTAAAATATATAATAAGTAAACTAAATAATTTAATATAGATACAAGCAAGTATTTAAATATCAAGCACTTGGAACTTGTACGATCTATTTTTAAAAAACAATAGAGGATTAAAGAATTCTAACACGTCGAGAAAATCTTAAGATGCTTACTTTTAGGATGATATACTCATGTCATCATGCGGTAGTCGAGATTGTACATGATCCAGAGGGATCCGAGCACAATAACAACAAGGATGATCGCCATCAGAGAGAAGACGAGAAGGTTCCAACGCGGTTTGGGTTCATGACCCATGTGGAGAAAAAAGAGGAGCTGGACGAGCAGTTGAAAAAAGGCGAGGGTCATCAGAGCGATGAGAAGAATGGGGCCGGAGAGCCACTTTTCGACAACCAGCAGGTAAGCTGCAAATGTGAGGAGAATCGACCAGAAAAATCCGATCGCTGCAGAGCGTTTTGTGCCGTGGTAATGCTCCATCTTAAGAGACTCCCATTAGGTAGACGATTGTAAAAATAAAGATCCAGACAACGTCCAGAAAGTGCCAAAAGATACCAAGACACGACAATCTTCTTAAAGAGAGGGATGTCACGCCATGACGCATCACAGGCACGAGTAAGACAATCATCCAGATAAGCCCAATGGTGATGTGCGCTCCATGGGTTGCTACAAGGGTGAAAAAGGCAGATAAAAAGGCGCTGGAGCGCCAGCTGTGGCCCTCCTTGATGAGATCGGAGAACTCATGGAGCTCCATTCCTAAAAAGGCAGCGCCGAGAAGAAATGTGATGGCAAACCAGAAAAAAAGCTCTTTTTTTTGATTTTGTGATGCAGCAAGCGTCGCAAGACCACAGGTGAAGCTGCTCGTCAAAAGGATGAGCGTCTCAACAAGAACAAACGGCATGCTAAAGAGCTCGCGTGCAGTTGCTCCACCATGGGTGCTATTGTGCAAAACAGCATAAGTGGCAAAAAGTGTTCCAAAGAGAAGACAGTCGGTCATCAAGTAGACCCAAAAGCCAAAGAGGGTCATAGAGTCAGCTTCTGCATGGGGATCGTGCTCTTTCACTGCAACCTCGCAGCTTCTATTTTTTCAATCTCTGAAACAGGAATATAGTAGCTCGTATTGTGATCTGCAAGGCGGATAATCAAACAAGCAATAATTCCAACGACGCCAATGATGGCGAGCCAGAACATATACCAGATGAGCCCAAATCCAATGAGAAAGGCAAATAATGCGATATAGAGCCCCATCGCCGTATCTTTTGGCATATGGATTGGCTCAAATTTAAGTGGCTTCTGTTTTCTTGCCTCTTTCATTGCCCAAAAAGCGTCACGTCCATGTACTTCTGGAGTGACAGGCCAGTTGTAAAAGGCGGGGGGCGAGCTTGTCGCCCATTCAAGCGTTCTGCCATTCCAAGGGTCGCCTGTCACATCGAGATTCTCTTTTCTCTCTTTAAAGCTGACAAAGATCTGAACAACTTGCAAGCTCATGCCTACAATCACAAAGAGGGCTCCAAGAAGGGCGACAAGAAGAAGAGGTTGCCAGCCTGTGTCGGCAGAGTAGTGATCCAGACGCCGTGTCGCCCCCATCAGCCCTAAAACGTAGAGTGGCATAAAGGCTACGGTAAAGCCGGTAATCCAGAAATAGAAGGCAGCCTTACCCCACTTTTCATTGAGCTTAAAACCTATAAATTTCGGGAACCAGTAAGAGAAGCCTGAAAAGAGACCAAAAAGCACCCCTCCGATCACCATCGAATGAAAGTGAGCAATAAGGTAGAGGCTATTATGCACTTGAAAATCGACTGGGGCAATTGACATCATCACACCTGTTAATCCTCCTGTTGTAAAGACAATAACGAAGCCGAGAAACCAGAGCATCGGCGTCGCAAAGGAGACACGCCCTCCATACATGGTAAAGATCCAATTGAAAATTTTAGCCCCTGTTGGGATTGCAATCAGCATCGTCATAATTCCGAAAAAGGCGTTGACATTGGCACCTGCTCCCATTGTGAAAAAGTGATGGAGCCAGACGACAAACGAAAGAAAAACTATGACTGCAAGAGCCCAGACCATCGATGCGTACCCAAAGAGACGCTTGCTAGAGAAGACTGGGACCACCTCAGAGTAGATCCCAAATGCTGGCAGCATCAAAATGTACACCTCTGGATGACCCCAAGCCCAGATCAAGTTAACGTAGAGCATCGGATTACCACCGCCTGTCAGCGTGAAAAAGTGGGTACCAATCAGACGATCCAAAGAGAGCATTGCAAGCGTTGCAGTCAAGATAGGAAAGGCGAAGATCACAAGAATCATTGCGCCAAGCGTTGCCCAGATAAAAATCGGCATGCGCATCAAAGTCATCCCTGGAGCGCGCATCTTGAAAATCGTCACAAGAAAGTTGATTCCCGAAAGAAGACTTCCAATCCCGGCTATCTGTACACTCCAGATCCAGTAATCGACACCAACTCCCGGGCTGTACTGCAAGCCTGAAAGTGGCGGATAGGCGACCCAGCCGGTAGCTGAAAAGTTGCCGACAAGAAGAGATAAGTTCACGAGGAAGGCTCCCACAAGAAAGAGATAAAAACTCAGCGAGTTCATAAAGGGAAAGGCGACATCTCGCGCGCCAATCTGGAGCGGCATGATCAGGTTGATCACCCCAAAGATAGTGCCCATCCCCACAAAAAAGATCATAGTGGTACCGTGAGCTGTAAAAAGCTGCTGAAAGTGATCCGATGTCAAATAGCCGTGCGACTCCCCGACAGAAAAGGCTTGCTGCGCCCGCATCATCGCTGCTTCAAAAAGCCCCTTGAAGAGCATGACAAGAGAGACGACAAGGTACATGATGCCGATCTTTTTTGGATCAAGCGAAATGACCCACTCCCTCCAGAATCTACCCCAAAATCGGAAATAGGTGAGTAACCCGATCGCCAAAAGAAGTGCAAAAATCATCGAAACATTGGCTCCCATTTCGATAGCGTCGTGTTTAAAAGCCTCTAGAGTTAATCTTCCCAACATGGTCACGGCATCTCCATCGGCATATATTTCATTAAAATTTTTTCAAAAAGATTTTCATCCTGGAGAGAATAGAAAGCGGGAGGATCATACTCTGTCGGCTCAACAAGAAGCAGATAGCTCTCATAGTTAAGAGGCGCCCCAGTCGTTCGAATTCCTTCTGCCCAAGACTCAAATTCCGCCTCAGAGCTTGCAGCAGCAGTAAACCACATGCCAGAGAAGCCTTTTCCACTTAAGTTTGCGGATGATCCTCGAAACTTCCCCATCTCATCTGCGATAAGGTGCAACTGTGAGCGCATGCCGGACATCGCATAGATCTGCCCGCCTAGTTCTGGGATCCAAAATGAGTTCATCGGCGCATCTGCTGTAATCTCAAAATTGAGTGGCCTGTTCACTGGAAACTGGGTCCAGTTAATTGTTGCGATCTTTTCCTCTGGGTAGATGAAGAGCCACTTCCAGTCGAGAGCGACCACCTGGATGCGAACCGGTTTTTCCTTAGATTCAATCGCTTTAAAAGGATCGAGCTCATGACAGCTTCTCCAAGTGTAGACACTCAACACAATCACAATAATGCACGGCACCCCCCACCAAATAAGCTCGATTGCAATATTCTGATCCCAATCGGGGGCGTGTACAGCCTTGGTATTGCTTTCGCGATACTTCCAAGCGTAAAAAAATGTGAGAAAAAGTGCCGGGATCACAACAATGAACATCAGCCAAGTAGCGTCGACTAAAAGGCCTCGCTGCTTCAATGCAATCAGCCCCTTTGGACTCAGGACGGCAATGCGAGGATCCTCTGAAAAGACAACCACAAGAGCCAGCAGCCCTAAAACGAGCATAGAGAGCAGAACAAAAAGAGCAAAGCGGTATTTTCTCATACCCCTCTCTATACATTTGGCAGCTCCTGCTGTCTAGAAAAAACTTGACCTTGTAAAGAAAAAGCTTCAGAGTACGTTACTTTATGAAAGGGAGATAAGCCGTGGTGAAAAAACATATCGTATTGACAAAGCCTGGAATTATCGCAGGCAACTTACTCACGACAGGCGCCGGTTTTGCGCTTGCCTCACACAACAATTTAGACTACAGCCTCTTTCTTCTGATGATGGCTGGCCTTGGCTGCATCATCGCCTCCGCTTGCGTCTGCAATAACTATATCGATCGACTTGCCGATCAGAAAATGGAGAGGACAAAAAATCGCCCCCTAGCAACAGGAAGTGTCTCGGGTAGAAGCGCCCTTCTATTTGCGGCTGTTTTGGGTCTTACAGGCTCTTTTATTCTCTGGCGCTATACCAATCCGCTGGCACTCTTCATCGCTCTTTTCGGTTTTTTTATGTACGTTGTGGTCTACACTCTCTCAAAATACTACACTAGCAGTGCAACTGCCATTGGGAGCATTGCAGGGGCCACTCCACCGCTTGTTGGCTACTGCGCCGTGAGTGGAAGAATTGATACTGCTGCGCTGATCCTCTATTCGATCCTTGTCCTGTGGCAGATGCCTCACTTTTACGCCATCGCCGTCTATCGAATCAAGGAGTACACCTCAGCATCGATTCCCGTACTACCTATCACAAGTGGCATGCTCACAACAAAAATTCACATGCTCTTCTACTGCCTTGTCTTTATCGGGGTGGCGGCTCTGCCTACTCTATTCGGGTATACGGGATACATTTATCTGAGTGTGATGTTACTGCTTAGTCTTTTTTGGCTTTTTGTCATCATTCAAGGCTTTAAAAGTACAAATGATTTGGCTTGGGGACGCAAGACGTTTTTTGTCTCTCTTTGGGTGATCACAGCATTTTCCATCGCGCTTGCACTGGATCAACCACGCGGTTTGTAGAGGTATTTTGGGCGGTAGATCGGGACGCCTTTACCGCCTCGAGCTTCGAGTCGTTCGTAGACAATCTGCATGGCGATACCAACAGAACGCGATAAGCCAAAGAGCAGCGTGTAGTATTCAGGATAAGGAAATCCAGCAGCAGTTAACAGCGTTCCAGAGATCGCATCGACATTCGGATAGGGGCTTGTCACCTTAGGATTCTCTTTGAGCACTTTGGTTCCGGCATCGCGAAGCAAAAGCGCTGTCACCACAAGAGGATGATCGCGGTAGTGCTTCTTCACATAGTCGTACTGAACAGTTGCTCGTGGGTCTTCAACACGCAAGACAGCGTGGCCAAAGCCAAAGACAAGCTGTTTCCGATTCAAGCGATCACGAATCAGCTCTTCTACTTTATGTGCTGTTGTATGCGGTCCTAACTCCTTTAAAACAATCTGCACAAATTCAAGACAATCTTGGTTTGCCCGGCCGTGACGAGGACCTGCCAATGCGCACATCGCAGAGGCGATCGATCCGTACATCTCCTCGAGGCCAGAGGCGACCGCCTTACCAACAAATGTAGAGAGGTTGCCGCCGCCATGGTCGTAGTGGAGCACGTTAAAGAGCTTAAAGACCTTTGAAAGCTCCTCTTCATCTTTATTTGGGACTTGCAACATGTGAGTAAAATTTTCCATATAGCCAAGATCACGATGAGGTTCTGGGGTTTTACCCCAATTGGCGTGATGGTTGATCAGGGAGGCTGTTAGATGAGGAAGTTTAGCGATCAGATTTAAACAGTCTTCCCGATAGTCGTTTGTCCCTTCAAACATGCCTAAAATTAAAATTGCAGCAGGAAAGAGCTGCATTGGATGACCTGAACGTGGCAATTTTTCAATGGCTGCAATAGCATCTTTATGGCAAGTGGCGCGCGCTTTAAGATCTACAAAAAATGTGGCAAGCTCCTCATCACTCCCCTCGCGGCCGTGATAGAGAAGAAAGATCACTTGCTCTGGATCTTGTCGCGATAGCTGCGCAATTGGCTCTCCGACGTAAAAGAGTCCCTTCTGAGCGTCGACATTCGAAGTTGGGCAGTAACCTATTGGGAAACCACGCAGACCTGTCTCTAGAAGATCGCGAGTAATTTCAAACAGTATCTCTTCCATTTCCTACCCCAATTGTTGTCGTTCTTCAATAAGCTCCTTTTCACTCAAAGCGATCTTTTTTTGCAAGAGAGGGGGCCACTCAATCCCGGCCACAATCTCTAGCTCGCCTGAAGCTAGGGTGCGGCAGGGAAAAGTGAAGATCAGCCCCTCTTCTATTCCATACGGATTCCCATCGGAAAAGAGTCCAACCGAATAGAGCTCTCCCTCAGGAGTCGGAGTGATAAGCGAGCGCATCGTCTCAATGGCAGCATGCGCAGCAGAAGCTGCAGACGATTTGCCACGCGCTGCAATAACCTCTGCTCCACGCTCTTGAACCTTCTTGATAAAATGGTCTTGCAGCCAAGCTGTGTCATGAATCAAAGCGCTAACCTCTTTTCCATCGATGCGCGCATTCCAGTAATCGGGCACCTGAGTAGAGGAGTGGTTGCCCCAGATAATCATGCGACTCACAGAAGCAACAGGACGAGATGCTTTTTCTGCAAGCTGGGCCGCTGCTCGATTCTGGTCGAGGCGCGTCATGGCAAAAAATCGGTTGGGATTGATGCGCGTTGCATGGCGACGAGCGATAAGGCAGTTACTGTTGCACGGATTGCCAACCACCAGGACCGTTACCTCTTTTGAAGCTACCTTGTTGAGAGCCTTTCCCTGCTCAATAAAAATTGTTCCATTCTCAAGCAGAAGATCCTTTCGCTCCATCCCTTTGCTTCTTGGTTTTGCTCCGATTAGAAAAGCGTAGTCGACAGATTCAAATAATTCATATGGATTAGAGCCTATTTTAATCTCATGAAGAAGAGAAAAGGCGCAGTCTTGCAGCTCCATCACAACTCCTTTTAGGGCCTCAAGCATCTCCTCTACCTCAAGAATATGGAGAGAAATAGGCTGCTTTGGGCCAAAAAGGTCACCGGCAGCGAGGCGAAAAAGAATGCTGTAGGCGATTTGCCCAGCTCCTCCTGTGACTGCAATTTTTTTAATATGATGCATAAATCCTATTTGCGCTATAATTATCGAAATATGGGACTTTTTCTTGTTGTTTTGATGTATGCCCTCTGGTCCAGCGTCTTTTCGCTTGGTAAAATCGCCCTGCAGTACTCCCCACCCATCTTTTTAACCGGGTTTCGCATGACCCTCGCAGGGATTATTCTTGTCGGGTATCTTGCATTGCGCTCTCAAAGCTCCTTTAAACTAACAAAGAAACAGCTCCTTTCACTCGGACTCCTCTCTTTTTTTAGCATTTACCTCACGAACATCTTGGAGTTCTGGGGATTACAATACCTGACCGCTGCCAAAACTTGCTTTATTTACAGCCTTTCCCCTTTCTTTGCCGCCCTCTTTTCCTATCTTCACTTCGGAGAGAAGATGACCCGCCGCAAGTGGCTGGGTCTCTCTATCGGCTTCTGTGGCATTCTACCGGTCTTACTGACGCAAAATGGGGCAGAGGAGCTCTTCAGCCTCTCTAACTTCCTATCGTGGCCAACCCTTGCTATTGCAGGCGCCGCCCTCTCCTCAGTCTACGGCTGGGTCTTGCTTCGCCTTCTTGTTAAAAACGAGACAATCTCTCCACTGATGGCTAATGGCAGCAGTATGCTCATCGGGGGCTTGCTCGCCTTTATCCACTCTTTTTTCGTCGATACAACGGCTTCTTTCACTCTCTCAAGCGACCAGGCGTGGCCTCTATTACAAGCAGTGCTGCTCATGACTCTTGTCTCCAACATCATCTGCTACAACCTTTATGGCGTCTTACTTAAGCGCTTTACCGCAACTTTTCTTTCATTTGCCGGACTCCTCAGCCCGATCTTTGCCTCTCTGAATGGCTGGCTCTTCCTAGGAGAGCGACCTGACCCTCTTATCTTTGCCTCCACAGGAGTTGTCCTCATCGGCCTTGGAATCGTCTACTCGAGCGAACTCAAGACAGCAGCTCTCACTAATAAACCAGTTGTAACTGAAAATTAGTGATGATGGCCGCCGCCTCCGCGATGTCCCCCACTACGATGACCACTGCTGCGATGCCCCCCGCTACGATGCCCCCCATGACGACTGCCGTGATTACGGCCGTGGTGATGGTGGAAGTTTCCATGGCGATGGCCTCGATAGTAGTGGTAGCGCTGCCATGTGAAGAAGGCTGCTTGAGTATCAAACCAGAAGCCGTAGTACCAGCCGGGTCCAATCCAAATCACTGTCTGGTTCGGGGCTACCTGATAGGCGTTATCATCTTGCTCAGCATCGCCATCTTGCGCTGTTTTTCCATAATGGTTTGTTGTTGTTGTGTTGCAGCCTGCAATCAGCAGAGCAAACAGAGTAATTGCTAAAAATTTCTTCATCTTTATTCCTTTTTAATGGTGCCCGCCGCCACTACCGCCATGCCCTCCACGGCTTCCGTGCTCAGCTCTATCTTTATCATCTTCTTCTACCTCCACATCGCGACGATCCTCAACAGCTGGAGCTGTTTTTATAGTACAACCCACTAGAAGAAGTAATGTGATGGATAATCCCAATATTTTTTTCATCTTCCCTCTATGTTAATGGTGTCCGCCGTGCCCGCCGCCGCTATGCCCACCATGGCCGCCCCCATTTTGTCGATGCTGCTCCCCGTGATTCTGTCCACCACCATGGTTATGGTTGTTCCAGTTCCCGTGACGATTATTATGCCAATTATTAAAATCACCTTCAT
>Ga0206799_1041_pt1 | contig 29869 bp, 22 predicted proteins | sample Alteio_BWOrgCont_67_FD_152900 | JGI IMG/M metagenome (GOLD analysis project Ga0206799, IMG submission 152900) | Enriched cells from forest soil in Barre Woods Harvard Forest LTER site, Petersham, Massachusetts, United States -... | ecosystem: Environmental > Terrestrial > Soil > Temperate forest >...
TCCCTTCACAACCTGGTTTTTTAGTCACTTCCTAGGTACTCTGATGATGAAAGTAAAGCACTTACCAACAAGCAAAATACAGGAGTTATGCAAGAAGTCTATTACCTCAGTTCGGATTGTCCTTCAACTGCTTTTGCAGAAAAATTTTCCATGCCTTTTTCTAAAACAGCCCTTAAATCAGGATTCAATTTCCTCTTTAATTCAGGACTCAACTTTTTGATGTAATCTAGATAAGCAATTACAGCCCTCATCATTATTTCATCCTTCGATTGATACCTAAAGTTCTTTTGATCTAATAGACCCTCCAGATCCTCTATGCTAAGTACTTTCACATCATCAAGACCTCCTGCATTGCTGATAATTAAAATATTAATTTTATTAACAAATTCCTTGCTCAGATCGAGTACTGTTCTTTGAGCATCAAAATGGTCTTCCGCTGCAATAAGAATGGGTACTCCCCTTCCCATTTTAAGGGCGCGGGAAACGATTCCCTGCACGGCCAATTCTATTGGTCTAAATACATAGATAATTGTAACTTTAAAACCTGCGTCCAAACTACGATTAATTCTATCTCTAGCCTTCGCTGCATTAGATAATGTGCCATCTAACATTAAATCCGCTCTCTCAAATTCATTCGGAAGTAAATCCAGAATAAGACTCTTACCCGAGCCGCCTCCTCCTGCCACAAAAATGATCTCTGGGTGACTTTTAGTACTACTTATTTTATCAATATCATCATTTAATACATAATTAATAAACTGCCCAGCTGGCACATGAGTAGAAACGCTATATTTATTAGCACCAAGTAGACCATCATCAAAAGGAGGAAATAATTTTCTTGCTAAATCGATATCTAATATTTTCCCACTGTATGTACTTGGTAACTCTGCATAAATCTTTTCCCATAAATCCACATCTAATTGTAGCTCCTGGGAAAAAAGTTGTTCTCCTTCAAGCTCTTTACCTTTTAAAGCTAATTTATTGACGGGAATCCTTAATTCTCCTGGATAAAAAAGGCTAGCGGGTGGGTTTACTGCTGGAGCCACCTCTTGCGAGTAAACCACAATACAACAAAATAGTGGCAAAAACAATGCAATTAATTTCTTTTTCATACCTCAAATATACCCATTTTTATTAAAATTTCAAAATTCTGGTAACGATTCAGCCCTGAACATTTACTAACAATGCATTGAAAATTGATATCCCAAAAGAAAAGTGCATAAAATATAAAAGTAAAAGCTATTATCTGAAGGTACAAAATTAACTGATATTTTGTCGGCAACCATTTTAAGTGAATTCAGGTTTTTATAAAAAAAATCAAAAACCTTTTGCAAAGTATTGACATTTACCAAAAGTCGTCTAGCTTTGTGAGTATTCTTTAAATGCGAGCGTAGCTCAATTGGTAGAGCACCACCTTGCCAAGGTGGATGTCGTGGGTTCGAGTCCCATCGCTCGCTCCATATTTCATGCCCCAACCATTTCATTTTCACATGCTAGCTTCTGACTTATTTCAATTTCCAGCGTCTTTGCCATTCGCTCAGTTTTTTCCATCCAATGTCCCTCCTTGGGAATGGGTTTCCGCAATCCATAAAGCTCTTGAGGATTTTAATTTCTCTATTCACAAACGGAATGATATTCCTACACATTTATTCATTGAAGGTAATGTCTATTTACATGAAACTGTCAAGCTCCCGCCTTACGGCTATATCCAAGGTCCAGCTTATATAGGTGCCAATTGTGAATTACGTCCAGGAGTCTACATTCGTGGGAACGTGATTGTTGGTGAAAACTGCGTCCTTGGCAATTCTTGCGAATATAAGAATTGCTTACTTATGGACCATGTTCAAACTCCCCATTTTAACTATGTTGGCGATTCTATCTTAGGCTCAAGATCTCACCTAGCTGCAGGCGTTATTTTAGCCAACCAGCGCTTGGATAAGGAACCTATTACGATCAATTTTGCTAATAATAAAATCCCAACCTATCTTAAAAAACTCGGTTCAATGATTGCCGAATCAGTAGAAGTTGGCTGTAATACTGTCCTTCAACCCGGTACTATTCTTTCAAAGAATGTTATCGTAGGATCTTGCGTCGCTCTTGGGGGGTTCGTCAAAGAAAATCAAAAAGTATTCGCTCAAAAACCCATCCTTAGCGATTCTCAAAAAGTCTAATAAAATTTAAAAAGAAATATTTACCTTTTATGCAAAATGTATATAACAATATATAATTAATATTCGCATGACTTTATTGAAAAAGTTTTACATTCTAACGACATTATTTCTTCTAATCATCCATAATATAACCTTTTCTGAGACAAAAAGTTTCATTCCCGATGCACCCATCCGCAACTTTAGATTGCCTATGTTCAATCAAGAAGGCTACCAAGATTGGCATATTCAAGGTGATCAAGGCATATACATTACGCAAGAAAAAGTAAAAATTATTGGAATGGAGTTAAATATTTTTTCAGGGGATCACAAAAATCTTTTGGAAGCCACTATAGAAAGCCCAAAAGCCACCATCTTTCCTCTTGAAAATAAAGCAAAAAGCGACAATGAAATCAAAGTTACTGGAAACACCTACAATCTCTCGGGAAAAAATTGGTCCTGGAATGGAAAATTTAAAAAAATCATTATTAATCAAAATGTTAAAGTTATATTCACACAATCCCTAGAAAACCTATTCACTTATGAAAATAAATAATAAAAATCGTCTCCAAAATATATTATTAACTTATAGCCTATTAATCTTTTCCATTATTTTATCTTACGGAAATAATGAAAAAACAAATACCATCATCACAAGCAATCGTGTCGAAATGGATTCCAATGATAAATGTAATATTTTTAAATTTTATGAAAATGTTCATTTAGAAGGTGATGACCTCGATGCAGTATGCGATGAACTTGAAGTTATTTCTAAAAAAACCGATAATCAATCATCGTCATTAAATAATATAGATTCACTGGAAAAAATTACTGCTATTGGCCATGTTCATATTAAACAAACAAATCGCACCATCGATGCCGGCCATGCAGTCCTTTATCCTGCAGAAGGCAAAGCAGTTTTAACCCAAAATCCTAAAGTTATTAGCGACCAAGGCATCATACAAGGACATATCATCACTTATTATAAAAACAATGGAAAAGCCTATGTTGAAGGCGGACCTAATGGAGAGCGTCCTAAAATTACACTCTCCAATCTACCCGATTTAAAAAATACTAATCAAACCAAAGAGAACAACCCACAAAATAGCTTTCAGAATAATCAAAAGCAAACTTTACCTATCCTCCAAACTTCTCCTGTCCTTCAAAAAAATACAAACTTATAATTATGGGAGAATTTAAAGGCATAGTAACAAAAAAAATCTTCAAACGATACGGCAAACGTGAAGTCGTCCGAGGCGTTAATTTAAGTGTTCGTCCAGGAGAAATAGTTGGCCTACTTGGACCCAATGGGGCGGGAAAAACGACTAGTTTTTATATCATTGTAGGCCTCGTCAATCCCTCTGAAGGAAATGTATATCTTGATAACCAAGATATTACCGATATTCCCATGTATCGCAGAGCCCGCATGGGTATAGGCTATCTTCCTCAAGAACCCTCCGTCTTTCGAAGACTTTCTGTTGCGGACAATATTCGCATTATTGCACAAATGCGTCCTGGTAATAAAAAAACTCATGACGAAATTGTTGAAAAATATTTAGCCGAACTTGAACTCACTCATCTAGCTAATCAAATGGCTTACACCTTGAGTGGTGGAGAACGTAGACGTTTAGAAATTACGCGCGCGCTCATCACTGAGCCTCGATTTCTTTTAATGGATGAACCCTTCAGTGGAATCGATCCTATTAGCGTGCAGGAAGTTCAAAATATTATCATTCGCCTCAAAAAGAAGGGCATCGGCATTCTTATCACTGATCATAACGTTAGAGAAACATTAAGCATAGTCGATCAAGCCTATCTTCTTCATGATGGCAAAATACTCAAAGAAGGTACGAGCTCTGATTTAATTAACGATCCTAATAGTCGTCATTTCTATCTAGGGAACAATTTTAATCTTTAATTTCTATGGCTGCCCTTTCTACCTATCCTACGATTACTCGCCCTAACATTCAGGAGGCACCCGAAAGTGTTAGTGTTAAAAATTTCTTCCACGTTTGTGCCGATACCTTAAAGCTAAAACTCATCGCCTCAGAAGAAGGTCTCTCTAAGATAATTAAAGAAAAGAGCATCAATCGACCAGCTTTAGCACTCACAGGCTATTTCAAATACTTTGCTAATAAACGCTTACAACTCTTTGGAGCTGGTGAAATGAGCTATTTAAGAGATCTAAAAGAACACGCTCAGCAGAAAGTTCTCTCTGAAATGGCTCAAAAAAAAATTCCTTGTATTGTAATTTCTCGTAACCTTTCACCGACTAAAACCCTTTTCGAGGTTGCTCAACAATTTCATATCCCATTATTTCGCACTCCCATGAAGTCTAAGGACTTTACTGCCCAAGCAACTATATTATTAGAAGACCTAATGGCTCTTAGCACATCCATCCATGGTACTCTCGTTGATCTTAAGGGTATTGGTGTTCTCATAAAAGGCGAAAGCGGCATTGGAAAAAGTGAATGTGCTTTGGCCCTCGTTGAACGCGGGCATAGCCTTGTTGCTGACGATATTATTTATGTTAAACTGCTTGCGGAAAATGAACTTATGGGTTATGGCTCAAAACTGAATCAAGGCTATCTGGAGTGTCGAGGAATTGGTATTATCAACGTTGCTGAACTTTTTGGTATACGTTCTGTAAGACTTAAAAAACGTATCGACTTAGTTGTTACTTTCAAAGAATGGACACCTGGCATGGAAGAAGAACGAACAGGTTTAGATCAGAATTTTTTTGAAATTCTTGGAAAACCTGTTCCACATATCGAAATCCCCGTTAGGCCCGGTCGCGATATGTCTCGCCTTGTAGAGGTTTCCGCTATGGTTCAAGCACTCAAATCAATTGGTTATGATTCTGCTAAAGAATTTAATGATCGGTTAATTCATTTCATGCAAAAACAAGAAATCACAGATCGTACGCCTTGGTTTCAGCCTTAATCCTATGATGCCTCAATTCGAAGGAATGTGAATAACTTGTTAAGAATTTCATCTTGCTTAAAATACCCTTTTTTTTGATATTTTACTCTCTTGCTGAAAAACATTTTTTACCCCTAAATTGCAACCAAAACAAAAACAGAGGCTGAAATATCATTTTAATCTTCTAGCTATGAACATATTACATTTATTTAAAAATTCTTTTCTTTCGAGGTTTGACAGATCTCAAACAAAATTTCTTAATTATAGGTTCTATAATCCATCAAAAAATTCAAAAATCATAACGAGATTTCTTAAATAATAATATAATACACATTCTATGCAAGTTCTTGAACAGTCTACCCTCTGGGATACCATTAAAAGCGATTTTCAAAGTCTCTTTCCGCATGATGTATATTGTACTTGGTTTCAAAATCTACAACTTCTTAGCGAAGAAGGAGACACCTACATCATTGGCATGCCAAACGAATTCGCTGCTATCTGGATTCAAGATAATTATCACGACATCATTGTAAACCGCTTACAAATGGCTACAGGCCATTCTGTAAAGGTAAATTACAAAGTGATATCACGTCCCGATACCGATAATGAACAATCTATTGAGAGTTCTATTACCACTAATCATAATCGCTTAAACGCTTTCGATGCTCATAGCGCTGGGAAATCTTCAAAATCTAAAACGGATATTCCTCAAGACCTGTTTTTAATAAATCCTAAAAATACTTTTGAAAACTTTGTTGTAGGTTCTGGAAATCAACTTTCGCATGCTGCCTGTGTAGCTGTGGCTAACGCCCCCGCTCGTGCGTACAATCCTTTATTCCTTTATGGCGATTCAGGGCTAGGGAAAACCCATTTAATGCATGCAGTCGCACACGAAACGTTGCGCAAGCAAAATCAAATTAAAGTGGCTTATGTCTCTACAGAAAAGTTTACCAACGAGTTCATTCGTGCCATCCAAGAGAATAATATTACAAAATTTCGTCAACGCTATAGAAGTGTTGATATCTTACTGATCGATGATATTCACTTCCTTGCAGGCAAAGAACGTATCCAAGAAGAGTTTTTCCATACCTTTAATGATCTTTATGAATCCCAAAAACAGATTATCCTCTGTAGCGATAGGCCTGCTAATGAAATTTCGAAGTTAGAAAGCCGTTTGATTTCTCGTTTTCAATGGGGTCTAGTTACTGACATACAAGCTCCTGACTTTGAGACTCGTGTCGCTATTCTCCAAAAAAAGGCCCATGCAATGGATCTTAAGCTCCCTTATGAAATTATAGAATTTCTAGCCGAACGTGTCGCCCGAAACGTCAGAAAAATGGAAGGAGCCCTCACAAGGGTTGCCGGATATGCCGCGCTCGTTCAGGGCCGTATAGATGTTCATTCTATTGAAGGTTTATTAAAGGACATCTTTCAAGAAGAAGCTCAATATCGAGTCACTATGGAAAAAATTCAGAAAAAAATTATCGAACATTATCATTTAAAGCCCGCTGACATGCAAAGCAAACGTAGGCCTGCTAATATTGCATTTCCTCGCCAAATTGCAATGTATCTTTGCCGCGCACTCACTCATGAATCTTTAGCCATCATTGGTGAAGCTTTCGGTGGACGAGATCACGGTACTGTAATTCATGCTTGCAAAGCAGTTGAAAACATGATGGACCTAGATGAATCAGTTAAACGCACAGTAGATTATTTAAAAACTCAATTAACTGGACGTTCTTAATTTTATTAAAAAAATGAATTTATCCGATACACAAAAAGATCAATTAAAAACTTGGATTTCCCAGGGGCTCGACCTTTCTACAATCTATAAGTATATTTCTGATCAATGGCAGGTTCCCATTACTTACTTGGAATTAAGATTTTTGATCGATGATCTTAACCTGGAATTTCCCAAGGAAGAAGAAGCACCAAATGAAACGACTCAAGAAGCTACTCCCGCTGCTGCTCCCGGTGAATTAGAACTTCTTCATAAAGTCACCGTTGATGTTGACAAAATTATGCGTCCTGGCAGTTTAATCAGTGGTTCGGTCGTCTTTAGCGATGGCACCCGTGCCGGATGGCAATTAGATCAACAAGGCCGTATAGGACTTATTCCTTCTACCGAAGGATATCGTCCCTCTCAAGAAGATATTCAGGAGTTTCAAACACAACTGGAAGAGGTTTTACATAAGGCAGGATATTAGACTTTTTGCTTTTATTTTGGGTAATATATTTTTATAGGTCTTTTTGATCTATCCACTACCGCAAAAGAAGTGACTTGATGAATATGAATAGATGTGCGACTCATAATATCGAGAACAGTTATGCCACGAACTACTTCAGCATCTGCAACGAGTGAACGGTGACATCGCCATGGCAACGCTTCAGCACACATAATGGCTACTTTTCCTTTTTGTTTTATCAACTGATTTAATTCTTTGAGGCCAGCATAAAATTCAGGTGTTTGCATATAATCCGCATATCCGCGAAAACTTACATTGCGCCATCCTTGATTAATAGAATCTTTATTGGATTTTCGTAAGCCTCCTAAAGCCGATAGATGGGTATAGGATATTTTCGCTTTATTCAATACCGAGGACAATTTATTTTCATTAAACCACGGTACATATTGGGATTTCGGTATTGTGCGAATATCTACAATATGCATGATTTCGTGTGCGTGTAGAATATCAAGAAATTCTTCCAGAGTATGCGTAGAATGACCAATCGTATATAATTTTGGCATAATATTGTTTTTTAATCTCTTTTCTTAGGAAATTCAAATAATCATTGTTATTTCTCAGGTTTTTCCTACGGGTATTTAGTTCTCGATTTTTCATAAAAATTCCACACTAGATATATTTGTTGTGACAAAATTTTCGATTAAAGAAACAGACAAAACAATCAATACGGGACTTTAAAGATAAAGAGTTTGAAGAATACCGATGGATAGTAAGGAAAAAGAACAGTCCACAATTCTTCAGTTCTGTAAAAAATAAAACAATAAAACTATTAGGTAAAAGTAAAAAACATCTAAAATACTTTAAAGAAGAATTAACGTGTTTTCGGGAACGATGTATTTAGATTCTACGGGAGAGCTAAATATCCCTAGGCTTTTCCATAATACAACTGATTTACTCTTGAACAAAAGTAATTTATATAACATCATTTAAGAAAATGAATATAGAATTTATCACAAGTATTTTATCTCTTTCAGCCTTAGAAATCATACTAGGGATAGATAATGTCATTTTTATCGCTTTAGTTGTGAATCATTTACCACTCAAGCAAGCGAAGTCAGCCCGTTATATAGGCATTACCTTGGCATTATTGCTGCGGATTGCCTTCCTACTTGGAGTCCTCTGGGTCATGGGACTCAATAAACCATGGTTTACTTTATATGGGAAAGCTTTTTCCATCAAAGATATATTAATGTTCGCAGGGGGATTGTTTTTGATTGCAAAGGCTACTTCCAGTATTCATGAACAAATTACCGGTGAAGAAAAAGAGGAAGTTAAAGAATATACCGGCGGATTCCTATATACGGTTATCCAAATTATTTTCATTGATCTTATTTTCTCGTTTGATTCAATTATGACTGCTGTGGGAATAGTAAATGATGTTACAGTTATTATTATTGCTATGACAATTGCAATGGTCATCATGCTAGGGGCTTCTGGAGTAATAGCAAATTTTATTGCGCGCTATCCAACATTAAAAATGCTTGCTTTGGCATTTATTATGGTAGTTGGCTTATTTTTAATGGCAGAAGGTTTTGAAATGCATATTCCAAGAGGTTATATTTATTTTGGTATGTTCTTTTCTCTTTCCGTAGAAGTGCTTAATATGATAGCTCGTAAAAAAAACAGATAGGTAAGAAGATTTTGTTTTAAGTTTCAAACATTAGTTTAAGTAATAAAAAGAGTTTCATTGATCTCGGGTTATTAACACATCGCATAACTCTGTACTCCAAATATTTCCATCTATTAAAGTCCCTCCGTACTCATTTTCGAAGTCGATCCTTCATTTTAATCTGTTCTTTTCTCTACCCCAGATATCATGTAGTCTGAAGTATCACAGAAAATCTTCTGTACTTTGTCTTTTAATATCAGTAATGTTTTTGTATGAAAACTTTTTCTTTATATAAAATTGGGATTACTATTTTGACGGGTGTTCTTGTTAGCATTTTTAGTTGCTATGGGTATGCTCAGGATTGGGATGAAACATTTCCTCCAGTATTTAACCTTACTAACCTCAATGGTACTAACGGCTTTGCTATTAGAGGTGTTAAACAACATGATAGTAGTGGTTCGAGTGTAAGTGGAGTAGGCGATGTGAATGGAGATGGTATAGATGATGTTTTAATTAGTGCTGATTGGTCTATGCAAGGTTATGTATTGTTTGGCAGTAAGCAGTCATGGTCTGAAGCGATTAGTCTGGGTAGCCTCAATGGCCAAAATGGCTTTGTAATTACTGGCGTTGGTGCTAATTGCGTTGGTTGTTCTGTCAGTGGAGCAGGAGATATCAACGGAGATGGTATAGATGATATTTTAATCGGCATTCCCATGAATGATATTAGTTTTGCAGGGATCAGCTATGTATTGTTCGGTAGTAAGACTGCATGGCCTGAGAGATTTAATCTCGCCGATCTCAATGGTAATAATGGGTTTTCAATTGAGGGAATTTCCAATACTTTTAGTGGTACATCAGTGAGTGGAGCAGGGGATGTTAATGGAGATGGAATAGATGATATCTTAATCGGTTTTTCAGATATTTTTATATTATTTAATGGTGCTGCTTGTGTCGTGTTTGGTAAGAAAGAGCCATGGAATGCAGTAAACTACATCAAGGATCTGAATGGAGTCAATGGATCTTGTATATACGATACAACATCTTATGCCGGTTATTCAGTGAGTGGAGCAGGGGATATGAATGGAGATGGTATAGATGATATCTTAATTGGTTCTTCTAATATTGATGTGACTTATGTAGTATTTGGCACGAAATCTTGGCCTGATTCAATTAACCTTGGAAGTCTTAATGGTACTGATGGTTTTGTTATAAATGGCGTTCATTTGACTGATGAAATTGGTACATCAGTAAGTAGAGCGGGGGATGTCAATGGCGATGGAATAGCTGATATTGCAATTGGTGCTCCATTTGCTAATAACGCCACAGGCCAAAGCTATATACTATTTGGTAGTAAAGTGTCCTGGCCAGCAGCAATTTATCTTGCGAATCTCAATGGTAAAAATGGCTTCGCTGTTAATGTTAATGGTATTGTAGGTGGTTCTACCGGGACCGTTGTAGCTCGAGCTGGGGATGTGAATGGGGATGGTATCGATGATATTTTAATTGGTGTTCCAGGATTTCCTGAATTTCCTAGTAAAGGCTTAAGTTATATAATATTTGGCAGTAAAAAGCCATGGCCTGCAAGCATTGATCGTAATAATCTTAATGGTACGAATGGGTTTATTATTAACGGGATTAATTCAGGCGATTATACGGGCATTGTAAGTGGAGCTGGTGATTTGAATGGAGATGGTATTGCCGATATTTTGATTGGCTCTCCAGGTTGGCAGAATCTTACAGGACAAAGCTATGTGATTTTTGGTAGTAAAGCGAATCCTTGAATTTTCAAAAGGATAGTATTTATACAAAATTGTGCAGTATTTCTACTGCTTGAATTTGCGTGAGACGTCTTTCTTTGATTAATTGCATGACTTCTAGCCGTGATAATTCTTTTTGACTCATTAGACTTCTTTCGAAACTAAGTATTTTGCTCTATAGCAAGGAAAAAATTTGTAAGGGACCGGAGTGTATACAAAAATACATAAGGATCCCGAATAAATTTTTGACGCCGCTAGAGAGCAAAAGAGTTGGTTTCGAAAGAAGTCTATTGTAAATAACCCTTGTTTTTGTGCATCTTGTAATACCATTTCCCAAATTAAAATGGCTAAAGGTCTATCAAATCCTCAAAAGGTGCTATAGGGGGTTAGGAAAAGCAAAATTTAGGTCGGCAGTTCTGGTGGACTTTCTTCAAAAATACATGCCAAAGTAGAGGCTTTAGGCATGCCATTAGAATTTATTATTAGCCCTGGGCAAGCCCATGAAATAAATTAAGTCTGTGACTTAATTGGCAATACAATAAGTTGTAATTGTCTCTTAACAGATCGTGGCTATGATAGTAATGATCTGCATTTGGAGTTACTAAAACAGTCGATTACTCCGATTATTCCTTGGAAATCAAATTGTGTAATACCGATAGAATACGACAAACACACATATAAAAAACGCAAGGTAATAGAAAGATTCTTTGCAAGATTAAACAGTTTAGAAGAATTGCAACTCGATATGATAAAACAACTGCGATGTTTGCTGGTGCTTTTTGTGTTGTTTCAATTATACTCTGGTTGCGCTTTTAGGGACAAAAACCTGGTAGGGCTAAATTTTATACATGTATTCTTGACCCTAAGATTTGTTCTCGACAAATAGGGTTTTAACATACTATAATAGAAAAAATTATGAAAGTATTAAAAAAATCGACTGCCCAACCGCAGGGGCAAGGACAGCATCAACAGCATGACGTACAAATTGGATCAGGAACGCCAAGAATTATCCACCATCAAAATTTTGAAAAAAAGCAGTCAATCGCTGCTAGATCGATTTCTAATTCAATAGGTGAAGATTTAAGGACTCAAGAAATATGGAAATACATCAATGCTATCAATAACGATTCCAAAGGTGAGGCTAAAGATAGTTTAGGTTATCCTGAAATTGCTAATACAATTATAAAATTAGGGAAATATATTAGGCATAATGATGTGAGTGGAGTAGATCGGATTATCATTACAGCAATGAACAAACTTGTTTTCAATTTTTTAAACGATACCCATTTTATAAGCCGTGGAGAAAAATGCAAGCTTTGGGCTGTACATGTTGATATCATATGGCTTGCGCATGAGATGAGGAAGAAAAATCTCAACGAGATTCAATTACTTGAAGAAAGTACGCAGCAGACTATTTTCCAAATACGTGCGCTGCGAATAGAGGGTCCAATGCATCCTTTATTGAGCCACAATTTCAATGCGATAAAAACGCTTTGGCAAACTGATGTAAATGATTCAGCAGCGAGGAGATCGCAAGAAAATTTCGGTAAAGAGCAGTTTTTAGCTAAGCGGACTAAGGAATTTGATAAACAATTACAAGTTGCTAAGGATAAAGCTAAAGAAGAACTTGAGGCTGCCCAAAAGCGGAAAAAAGAATTGGAAGCCGAGGTTAAAGCACTAAATGAGAAATCAGAAGCTTTGAGTGTAGAATTTAAGAAATTAGGAAAGTTATATGAGGAGGCCAATAAGGAATTGCAAAAATTAATGGCTGAAAATGGTAAACTAATAAAACTAAATACTGAGATTAAGGAAGGAAACGAGAAATTGGTCAAATCGAAAGAGGAAGTTACTCAACAATCACAAGTGATAGAAACAAAGAATACTGAACTAGAAGCTGTCAAAAAAGAACTAGAAACCATGATCAAGCAACGAGAAGAGGCACTAGCTAAATTAAAGGAGGAATCTGATAAACTCAAAGCAAAGAATAATGATCTGATGAGGGAAGCCAAAGAAAAATTAGTAATATCAGAAGCCGAGATTCGAAAACTTAATGAGAAATCAGAAGCGTTGTGTGTGGTATATAACCAGCAATTGCAAACATTCAACACGGAGACAAAGGCTGCGAAGGATCAACTAGAAGAATTAAAAACACAGATTTTAGCAGGAAGCGAGGCATTAGACAAATTGGAGAATACATCTAAGCAACTTGAAGAGAAAAATACACGATTACAAGAAGATCAGGAAAAGGCTAAAAAGGAGCTGGAGGCTGCCGAAATTCGAAAAAATGAATCAAAAATCGAAGTCGAAAAACTAACTAACGCATTAGAAGTGTTGCATGAGCAATATAAGCAAGAAGAAAAATTAAAAGCAAAAACTCAAGAGGTGCTAATCATCCGCCAACTAGAGCAAGAAGGGGCAGCCATTTCTAAAGAGCCCAAGCGAAGGAAGGATGAGGAGAAGACCCCTAAGAATCAAAATATTCAAAAGGTACGCAATCCTCAGCAACAGGTGCTATATGAAGCTTATTTGAAGAATTTAGAATCATCTCAAAATAAAGAAAATAAAGAAAATTCTACCAATCAAAAGGGACATAAACCCAATAATGGACAACAGATATTACGTCCATCTAATTTAAACTCAAATCTTGCAAAAGTTAACGTTTTCCAGGAAATTGAATGATAAATATTACTAAAATTGATCTACGACACTGAGTTCGGGATAATTGTCAACTAACATACGTTTTTCCTGGGCGGATAGATCATATTTTTTTAAGCCAATCGTTTTCAACTTTCAGTTTTCCTATCTGCTGATAAAGCTTCAGTTATTGGACTGATCTTGCTAACATTTTAAGTGGTTAATTTCCAACTGTCCAATTTTTGGGGTATATCATAGTCTATCATTGTAGGAACCAAAGCCCCATTCGTAAAAACTACTCGGCACAACCGACTTGTATTATGATAAAAATTCATTTAAATGTAAGAAATGAAAAATATAGAAAACAAAATCAAATCGATAGCATTAGCTACTTTATTAGTTGGCCTCTCTGGTTGGATTTATGCTAAAGGTGATGAAAACCAACAACAATCAACGACACTAGCAGTTGCTATTAATTCTCTTGAAGATACAATATTATTTAGGTTTTTACAGGACTATGCATTTCTCGAAGCTGCAGCAAAAAGCTTAGAAAATATTGCATTTTTTGAAGTTGCTAAAACACAGCACTGCCCAGGATTACCCGTTTCTACTAGTAGAAATGGGAAAACATATTTTTTAAGAGTAGGCGATATAGAAAAAACACAGTATTGGTCTAAGAAAGTAGAAGAGACGGCATTCTCTCTTCTCAATAAAAAGTTATATGCCAAACTCATTGAACTTGCTGAAGGTGAGTTACCCCTTGTTGATTCAATTCAGGAGTTGAACAGCCGGCCCTCATTAATAGACAATAAACCTAACCTTGCAGATGTTTTTATGCTTTTTGAGGGATTAACTTTATTAGACACCGAAAAAATAACCCAGAAAATGCAATCGATCAAATCGAGCCATTACAATAACGAACTTTCTACAACAAACGTAGAATTAATAAAGGAAATTTTTGACGAGGTATTGGAAAATTACATAATCTTCATTGATCAAAATATAGAAGTGCTAAAAAAAATAGAACTCTTTGCTAACAATGGCTTTCGTATTAAAAACGGTAAACCAGAATGTATAGCATACAGAATGAAAGAATATTGTATTACTACTTCTAATTCAATAACATCATTACGACAAATGATGGCTTATATAGAACAATTGTTAATAAAAGAAAAAGCTGAAAATGAATAATGCGGTTCTGTCGCAAGGATTTTATGTTTGCCTAGGCATTTGTGTTAAGTTTTTTAATAATAAGGGTTTCGAGATTATGGAGTTCCCTTGTTACCCGAAAACTACCACTGGAGTCAACTTGGCCCAAAGAAAGCCTTTTGAGCTTCTCTGTTTTCGGTAATGTAAAATGCGTATTGCCGAAAATCTCATCAATCGAAAGATCTGTGAGACTAGGCAATGATTCTGGCAAGATCAAATTATCACCAGTTGGTTCAGGGAAAACCATATTATCAGTATAATACCAAATTTCATTCTAAAATGAACAAAGGTCGCTTGAATTTATGCCAGATAATGACATTCTGATCGAGCAAGCGCACAGGCGTACCCGAGGTACATCGAGCACTTGCGAGTGAAGAAGGCTCATTAGATGGCATAAAGGCAAGTCGGCATTTGTTCATTTTAGAATGAAATTTGGTATAATAAGTTCTAATCCAGCCAATAGAAAGTGTAGCCAGCTTTGGAAGTGAATCTGGCAGATCAAGGGTCCCAACCATTCCAATAAAAAGCGATATAAGATCTGGAAGTGATTTTGGCAGTATAAGCCCCCACTTTCGATGTGAAGGTGCTGAAGTTTATTTAATGAGTTTGGAAATAGGATGTCGCAGCTATTGCCAATTTCTCCGATGTGGAGATTTATAAGGTTGTTTAATTGAGTCGGTAAAGTAACAATAGTTTTGATACGATTGCCAACTGGAATCTTTCGGATATAGAGTGTTTCGAGGCTATTCATTTCTTCGGGTAGAAAAATGACCCCATTACCGATACTCGCTATTTTGCAATCATTTATAGCTTAGCTACTTAGAAGAAAATCTGTAGCTAACCTAAAATCCTTATCATTGCGTCTGCGTTCTAATATTGCTAGAAAAGCATTCTTTTGCGATTCTTTACAAATACTGCTTACTGCACAGCTTATTGCTAAAGAACATGCATCTTCAAAAATGGAAGATTGCCGAAAACAGTATTTCAACTTTTCAATAACATTACATATCACCTCCAATGTTCTGTTGCTTGAAATATCGCCTTCAGGTTCAGGACTTATAAAAGAATTGATACGTTGATGTATGAAATCAGTGCATAGTTCCATTCCATAGGGATCTATCGCTGATTTAAACTTATTATCTTTGCTTCTTGCCTCTATTATTGGAAGTGTAAATTTGTCCTTTAAAGAGAGACTATGATTGGGATCATTCTTAATCTTCATTTTATAAACTTTTACGCCAAAATCAATCAATGGTGTTTTCTCAGAAGTCAGGAAAGCTAAAACGGTTTTAATTTCTGCAAGGGTCAATTTCTGATCACCTGCGTCGACTTTAAACTTATCTAATATATCATTTAGGTCTTCGTAATTTTCGTTTGAAAGCTCTCTTTTTGGATCAATAAAAGAAATAATCTTTTTAAACAAAAGTTTATCGAGCATTTCTTCAATAAAAGGGTCTGTCACTGATCTAAATTCTAAATCTTTGTTCCTATAATCGATGAGGGCTATTGCCGCACTTTGCTCTGGAGATCTTTTGTCATTAGGTATTTTGTTAATTTTTTCATAATATATTTTTTCGCCAAAAGCTATTAATGCTTCTTTTGTAATATCGTTGGCCATAAATTCTCTCAAATCTTCTTTAGTAAAAGGTTGAGATAAGTTTCGTGTGATAAACTTGTTGGAGCATGGTCGATTTTTTATTAAATTTAATTTTTCATAAATCGATCTATTGGCGTCGCTTTGATATTTGATAAATGAATCAAGTGCTGCACGCACCCACTTGTCAAAATCCGTTAAATAAAGATCTGTCAATGCTTTGAAATCTTGGTTCTTACCTCTCAAAGCAATGATTGCAATTAAAGCATTATCCATCGATGATCGGCTGCCTTCAGGAATCTTTGAAATTTTTTCTTTATATATTTTTTCTCCGATAGAGATCATCTGATTTTTTGAAGGAACATGGTTAATGCATGCTATAACTTCTTCATACGTTGAATTTTCGCCGTCAATATTATCATATTTTTTTTCAATAGTACTAGACGTCTTGGAAAGTTTTTCATGTTCACTAGCAATTGTTTTTTTGGATTTCGTTTGATTGACAAGAGATTCATATTCATTGTTAAAATAATTAATAATATTTTTTATAAATACTATATATAATAGATTAATGTAAGCAGGATTAACAAAATCCATAATTGTAGCAAAAAAAACACCAAAAACGACAGCACACGCCTGAATGATTTGGTCCTTATTTTGATTCTTCTTATAAGCCCATACCAATAATAAAATTATTAAAGCACCACCTATCGGGACAAGTAGTCCAGGACTCGAAAGCAAAGTGCAAGGAGTAGTAAGAAATTTAAGAAGTTGGCTAATAATAAGTTTATGATTTTCAGATAGAGAAATGTATGCAGTAAATTGTATTAAAGAATCGGTTAATCCTCCGATGCTGAATTTGCTCATTAAAAATTCCCCTAAATAAGAATCAACCATATAATCCATAAGTGGTTTAACCGTATATGAAATAATAACGGGCACAAAGTTCACGAGGCATTTTGCAGCAAAAGCACCTTTGACACTTTTTAAAAAAAAGTCACAAAACTCCACTGGTCTTTGACTTGCAGCATTTTTCTTCGCAGATTGAACAGAGTAACCAGCAAATGCGACACAACTTAAAAGATCTATAGGCGTTTTATCAAAATTTAGCATATTTTTTAACAGTCGAAATGGATTTTCATGGCTATGGTTTACTTTTTTCCATAAATTTTTCAAACAAACAAGTCACTTAGAGAAATATAAATAGCAAAAAATAAAATCAAGATAAAACTATAAAAAAGGCATAGAGAGCAATTATAAAAAATTTCCTTAAACTTCAACTGCTCATTACTGGTATTAAGACAACCTTTAGATGCAATCGATAAATGCAGAATTTTACTGGCATATTTTTTTTCAAAATCTGCCTGTACTCTTGTTAAATAAGTATCATAAATTGCCTTAAGATTTTGAGTTAAAAACAATAGATTTCGTGTTGAATTTTTATACTCAAGCGAAGTAATAAATTGATCTTTATCTTTTAAATTATTCAAAAAAATTTCGTTTGCTTCAATAACAGATTTTTTAAAAGTTCTATATTTATTGTGTATGCTACTATGTGTTAATGAAAAAGAAATCCTTATTGCCATCCTTTTAAGAGCTTTTTGAAACTTTTCTGATTGAATAAAAGTATTTCTTATAAAGCTTCCATCTGTCCTTTCATAAAAGTTTAAAAGTTTATTACATTTTGGCATAAATTCCTTCAAGCGTTCATCTAATCTTTCTTGTACAGTTTTTAATAAATTAGGATGAGAAGTTACAAGATCTTGTGGGGTTGTTCTTTTGTTAAGGTTAAGATGATGCATAGCACTTCCCAAAACAAATGAATGAGTTTCTTGCATCTTTTGATACGCCGAAGGAATGCTATATCGTTGGCCAAAATTACCAGGTGTACATACTTTCAAAGAACTTAAAATTGAATCAAAAATCCCAACTCCCTGCAAATCACTTGCCATATCTGATTCAGCTGTTACATGTATAACATGCTTATCAGCTTTTTTTAATTTTTCATTCCCAATTAATTTTTGCAATCCAGGCCCTAAAGGAACCGCATTATAACACATTGTTTTTATTTCATTACGTAAACCAACAAATTGTGCCAAACTTCCTCCTAAAGATTGCCCAACTAACGTAAAAGTGTAATATTTATAATCCAGATTTTCTGACATTTTTTTTATTATTTGAACAGCTAACGACTCTGCTTGTGTATAAAGTTCCGGCACTAATCCACCTAAATTACACAAGACTGCTTTTGTTTGCCGGTGCCATATTTTTTTAGATGTTTCTTTTAATTCAATTTCCAATGAACTAAGATCTCCAAATGCTAGCACAATTTCTTTATTATTGGCGTGTTCCGAAACAAGAATCTTCAAACCTGTATTTTTATCTGCAAAGCACTTTTCTGTTTTAATTAATTCAGCATTTTTATTGCATTTAAATGATCCTTCAAGAATTTCTATTTTATCTAAGGGTGCACTCATATCAATCTCAATTGATTTCGGATCGACTGGTTGATACCCAAAAGGTCCTATTAAACTGCACTTTGGTGTATGCGCATAACCCGATTGAGCTATATACCGCAAGTGAGGTTCTATTTCTTCCGGAGTAAGTTTTTCCATTACTAAATGATAGCCTTCCAATGGTTTCATTATTCTATCATTTTGGGCCTTTAATATAGGTTTTTCTTCTCCGGTGGGAGTAATACTTGCGTGCAATTTACTGGGGTTATCTATTTTTTTCTTAGCTGTGGACTGAATAGACAATAAACTTTGTAATTTCATAACAATATTATGCAAAGGAATCCTAAAATCAAGATAAAGGTATTTCTGAAGCATCGATTGAATTGAATATTTGCTTGCTAATGTGCATTTAATTAAATCCGAAACTAACTTTGGAAGATCTGAACACCATCGCTTGAAAAGAGCATTTGATGTATTGGTAACTAGTGGATTATTCTGAATTACGATATTAGATGCACGAACCGGATTAGGATTCTGATTACAAATACCTAGGCAAGGATTAGCATTGGAAAATTTTGGCAGCACTTTGTTTGCAACATTCATATTGAAGGCGTTAAATATTTTTATTACATATTATCACAGAAATTCCGTGAAAGTAAAATGAAAAAAATTATGCTGAAAAAGTTTTGGCAAGCGAAGAACGATATGAAACAGCCCAGCCCTGAACTGTGGAATAGTTGGCCTCAACACCTCTTTAATACATAGTTCTTCTCAATCTTGGTAACTCCAACTAGTAATGGCAGCATCAGAAAACTGTCCAAATGATGATATATTGTCGTGATAGCCTTTGAATGGATTGAAGATGCCTTCGCATAATTTCCTAACATTAAAATTCAAGATTGAAAGTCACAAAATTTCGCAATTTTTCCAGATGCGACAGAACGAAAAAGGTTGCATAATCGAAATTTTTTGTTAATTATTTTCCTATCATGTCATAAAATATGATTTAACGTCATTTAAAAATATTATTTTACGGATGTTCAACGAGTTTAAGGTGTGGAGAAATGAAAGTAACAAATAAAGACTTCGAAGAAACACAAGCTACTATAGCTAGTATATGGTTAGGTGGGGGAATGTGTTGTGGTTTCGTAGTGGGTACCTTTGCTAGAGTTGTTCAAAACGAATTTTATTCTTTTTTTGTAAATTCTAAAAAATCGATTTTTGAATATACAATTTCAAATTATATTAGTTTTCCTTTAGAAATTGGAAGTATATTTTTGGTGAATCAATGTATTTGTAATGGCATCATTGGATATTTAATAAAGAATGACAAAATTAGCAATTTTTATTCGTGGTCGGAAGATCCCGCCAAGATGCTGGCAATTTTTCCTACTTATTTGAGTATCTGTTATTATTATGGAATTTCTATTATTAATTCTTTAAAAGAAATTCTTTTTAGATCCTTTATTTTTACAAAGACTTCCATTTTTGTATCGTTGGTCTTATCGGTAAGCTGTTTTTTGGCTTTTCAAATAGCGAAATGTTTAGATTTAAATATTGAACAATCGAGGAAATCGATATTTATAATAAGTGCAATTTGGGGCACTTTAATAAATTATTATACAATGATGGATCTCTCAAAAATGTTTCCTGAATACGCGAATTCAAATTTTCATATACTCATTACGATGCTTTCAGTGAGTGCAATTTTCTATCAAACTATGTGTGTCTGGTCAATGATACTAGGGATATTCATTTTCACAGGCTACCCATCAGAGTCTATAGGACATTTTCTACATTTTACAGCTATCCCATACTTGCTAGTAGTATCGGTCACAGTTTTAATGATGACATTTGACATAACTTCTATAATACCAAATTCTTGGCATCCAATTTCTTGGATGCCAATTTCTTTGATGCCAATATTAGGATTTGTCTTTACGCCTTTATTTTTCAGTTGGTTAATTCAGATATTAGTGTAGTAATCTGAATGGAATTTCGGCAGTTTTATTGCGCTTTATTCATAACAGTCCTTTTTATTTTTTATTGGATCTGTCAGATTAAGTATCGTCAAGTACACGATAGATAGTAAGTCTAGCATATTACAGTGTAGTTCTTTTATTTTTGGCTTTCTGCCTTACGAAAGTTATTTTGAAAGTATAGGATATGGTTTTCAAAATCCTTATAATATTTTTTTAAATCATCTAAAGTCTCTGAAAAATTAATATTTGTTTTCATGTTAATAATAAAATTCTTGTAAACTTGGGATTCAACAAAAGCATCTTTGATAGGGCCTTCTCCAAGCGCTTGATATGAGTTAAAAAGATCTTGCAATTGAAGTTCGAATGCCTTCATTCTTTCATCCAATTTTTCGGACGTAGTTATTAATAACTCCGGTGCTTGTTCTATAAGATCTTGAGGAAGCGTTTTTTTATCTAGATTTAGATATTGCATAGCGCTGCCCAGAACAAATGAATGAATGTGCTGTATATTGTAGTAAGCTGCTGGTATGCTGAATCGTTTACCAAAGTTACCAGGTGTTCGCAACCAAAATTTACTCAACCCCCAATCTATACTGCCACTTCCTTGCATATCACTTACATAATCTTTCTCGACAGTTAGATGTGTAATATATAAATCGGCATTTTTTAACTTTTCATCCCCAATTAATTTTTGCAACCCAGATCCCAAAGGAAATGCATTATAACACATTGTTTTTACTCCATTACATAAACCTGCAAATTGTGCTAAACTTCCCCCTAAAGACTGTCCTGTAAATGTAAAGGTATAATCTTTATAATTTGAGTTTTCTGATAGCCTTTTAATTATTAATTTAGCTAAACCACCTGCTTGCTGGTAAATTGCTGAATTCATCCCAGTGAAATTACTTATAAGTCCATAAGTTTGATTCCACCACACTGTGCTAGATTCCCCTTTTGTTTCAAGCATCAAGGAACTCAAATCACCAAATGCTAATACTATCTCTTTTGTATTTTCATGCTTAGAAACAATGATTTTTAATCCTGTAGTTTTATTTGCAAAGCATTTTTCTGTTTTACTCAATTCTTGGGTTTTACGATTTACGTCTTCTCCTTCAAGGATTTCTATTCCAGGTACATCAGATAAATTAACACCAATTGTTTCTGGATCAATAGGTTGATATCCAAATGGTTTTATTAATTTCCCACTTAACGACTTATGCGCGTAACCACTTTGTGCTATATAGCGTAAATGTGGTTTTACGTCTTCAGAAAACAGGGGTTTCATGTAATAATGATAGCTTTCTAGTGGTTTTGTCCATGCATTTTGAGACTTACTTAATGAATTATGCTTAATATGGGCGCTAAGGTTATTTTTTTCCGTATAAACTCGAAGCTTGACTGGTAATTTGAGAGTAACATCAGATAAAATAGTTTTAATGTCGAACATTACAATGTTAGGCAATAAGTCTGGTAATATAAGAGTTGCATTACTAAAAATTGTTTCAATTTGGAATATTGTAAGATTATCCAGTGGGTTTGATATTTTCAAAGTCGCACCAGTCGAAATATCTCCAATAGTCAATGTCCTGAGATTGTTAAATGAAGGTGGTAGCTCGAATTTATTATTATTATAAATACTCCCAATCTTAAATGTTTGGAAATTGGGTAAGCTAGCTGGGAATTGAGAAAATGTATTACTAGCAATATGCTGAATCTCAAATGTGGTAAGCTCGGGCAGTGAATCTGGCAATTTAAAAATAACTCCATCATCAATCGTTCCAATTTTTAATATTTCTAGCTTATCTAGGGAATTTGACAATTGAAAAGAAGTATTGCTACCAATATGCTGAATCTCAAATGTGGTAAGCTCGGGCAGTGATTCTGGCAATTTAATTGTAACGTTATCACCGATTGTTCCAATTTTAAGTATTTCAAGATTTGGGAGGTGATTTGATAGTTGAAGAGAGTTATTACTACCAATACGCTGAATCTCACATGTGACAAGCTTAGGCAGTGCATCTGGCAATTTAATACTACCATCAATTGTTCCAATTTTGAGTGTCTCGAGATCAGGTAGGAACTCTGGTAATTGCAGATTGGAATTTTTACTGATAAAGTCAATCTCTAGTGATTTCAACTTAGCCAATATGGATGGTAATTTAAGAAACGAATTGCGACCAATATTTTTAATCTCTAATATTTCAAGATAATCCAACATACCTTGCGTACCTTGTAATTTAAAAGTAACATTATCATTAATGATTCCAATTTTTAATGTTTTAAGATAACTAAATAAATGTGGTAAGTCACAAATGGTATGGCTATTAATATTTCTAATATTTAGTGTGGTAGGATTTTTAGATAAATCTTGAAACAACCGTGTAACACCTCTATCAGTAATCTTAATTTCGTTTTGAGGACTAAAACAACTACCAATATCTCCTAGCTCAAATGTTGTCAACTGAGGCAATGAACTGGGTAATTCAAGAATAGCATTATTACCAATGCATCCAATTTCTATTGTTGCAACATTGTTAAAAGGTATTGGCAATTTAAAAGCACTTTTGTCATTAATTTTTTCTATTTTAAGTGTTGTAAGGTTATGGAGTACATTGGACGATATAAGCTCGAAATAATTCGAAGTTTTTTTAATTTCAATAGTTGTAATACTGTTTATTATTTTTAATATGGAAGGAATAGCTAGTTGACTCAAATTATTAATAATAAGTTTTTTAATATTAGTAATAAAATCCATACTAATTAAATCACTGGCATCATTTTGAACTTCACTTAAATCTAATCCTTGAATATCTTGAGTAAGTATCAAACTCGTCTGTTTCGCTAAAAACTCTTGTAATTGCTTTACTTCATTAAAGTTGTTTATTTTCAGAATTATCTTTAATTTATTGTCTGCAATGGAAGAAAGGTTTAATGGTCGCTGAATAATATCAGTAACAGAATGTGTGATATATAAGTCTATATTTTCTTGTTTAGCAAAATCAAATTTTTCTTGAACCGAAGGATCAATGTCTGGATAAAGTTGATTATGTTCACAATAAATGGCTGCCTTGTCAGTTAAAGGACTGTGTGGGAATTCTTTGTAAATCAATGAAGCAAGATAATAAAACCCTTTTGAAACTGATCGAAGAACCAGAATGCTTTTTAAATTGCAGCAAAAAACTGTACGAGCAATTGGATAAAAGGAATTTATCGAAAAAAGTGACTGTAGGGTTGCATTTACACACTTATAGTATTGAAGAGTTGTCTGCAGTATACAGGGGACATTTGCTTTTTGATTAACAATGATATTTTGAGGCGGTTGCGGCAATGGTCGAGTAGGTTTTGGTAATGGATATTGAAAAAGCTTTGCAAGCTCAAAACCATATTCTTGCACATCAGTCCTAGGATCACTCAACATGGAATTTACTAGTCTATCCGAATTCATTAAATTGGCTTTAATAAGGGTATTAAAACATTGTGCTATAAAATTCCGATCGATTTTCATTGCTTTTTGGCCAAGCATTTCAATAACGAACAATAATAATAATTCTGCAAAAGATGGAGAAAAGTGGTTGGCAAAAACGTGCTTTTCGAACATTTCTTGAGTTTTTATTTTAAGATCCTCTTTCTTATTTTCAATCATTGGAATCCAAAGAGGCATTATATCTTCTGCAAATTCAATATTTTTAAGATATAGAAGATCGAACGATTTTTCTTTAAGATAAGCATAGACTAAACTTATTATTTTTTCTGCCTGAATTAAATTGTACTTAACGAGAATTACAAAAAGCTTAATGATATATTGTAGTCCAAAATCTGAGGCTTCAGTTATTGTTTTTACAGCAAGCATTAATCTTTCCGCATCTTCTTTAAAAAATAAATTAGTTTTAATAAGATAGCCTAGAAGAATTAAAGTCCACTCTTTCACTTGCGTAGTATTATCATTGTTTAATATTTTTATAGCCAAAGAACCCAATGTTTTTGAAATTGTTATAGGAATTAAATTTTTCCCCAAAAAACAACAAAGGAGTTTTAAAGTTTTTGCTCTTAACTCCAATTCAGGATTGGTGGTTATTGCTAGGATAGAAGGAATTAACGCATCGGCATCCGTCTGTGAAATCAAATTATTTTTGCTATTACTAAAACTTATCAGTAGGTCTATGCAAAGACTGTACACGCTCGTTTGACACTCTTTGAATAGCAATATGATATCATACACAAGTTTCTCGCCAAGTTCTTTGGAGATTAAATTTTTTTTAGCACAACTTATTAGAAACATCAACTCGCGTTCTTGCATCTTCTTTTCGCGAAATACATTTATTATTTTTTCTAGATTTCTCGCATTGATTTGCGCGAAATATACAAGCGTTTCTATAGCATCTTCTAAAGCATTAAAACGTGTATGTTCTTTTAACATATCAGGAATTAAAATAATATCAAAAAATATCCGTTTTTCAAATCTTTCAGGAATCAAATTAGCCTGAGCAAGATGCTGGAGTAAAAATAAAATAATATCGTCCAGATTTTTACTACTAGAAGTAGCATTACAAAGATCATCAATTATGTAATAGAGTAATTTAGACACATTTTCAAAAGTTTGATATCGACTTAAAAAATTGATAAAATGCAAAATTTCTTCCTTTTCATACTTCGAAAGCCAATTTTTGCATAATGTATCGACTATACCGTAACATTTCACAACTATTACATGCGAAAAATATCTTTCAAGAAAACGACTTAAAATATAACTCTGTTGTCTATCATTAGAATTTAGAATGAATTCTGTTTCCCAGCATTGAAGATTATAAGAAAAATCCAGGTTCTTCTCATCTGAACAGGAAAAAGCAAAATCTGAGTTTTGCCATGAAGATATACACTCATCTAAACGTTTTTCAAAGGTATGTATATAATCAAGGCATGCAGGGTCCTTACTTTGATTTGTTGCAAGACTAAAAAGCGTCACAGTTTTTTTCAAATCTATTTTCAAACAAAAAGGAATGTTAGTCAAATGAGACCATTGTAAATTTGCCAACAATGGTTCAGCAAATTTTTGGAGAAATGTGACGACAAATCCTTCAATGAAGCGGTATAAAGCTTTATTTGTTCGTTTTAAATCAACTAAAACTTGATAAAATCCATTATTTAATTGAATACAACGTTCTAGAATATTCGTAAAAATTTCGCGAGGCTCAAAAAGATCCAGCAAACCAACCCGATAAATCGTACTATGCGAAACGTCCACCTCTCTGTCTTCTATAGTAACCGCATTCTCAGAACCTATACGGCGATTACTATCCTGACTCCTACTTTGATCTTTAATTCCAGTTTGATTAAATTTCAATGTATTTTTGTTATCCTTTATCATACTCACTTATTTTCTCCTTTAAAGAACTAGAAATAAGTATCCCATAATTGTCGACACTAATTTTAAAATTTTAGTAGACTACTTATCATCTATCGGTTTTAGGGAAATGAATAATTTTCAAAGTGATTTTCAAAAATGGATGTTTTTACAATTTCAATCCCAGCCAACGTAATCCCAGCGGATAAGAATGATTTGAAGCCAAACATCGGTCGTGTCAGTCGCTTGATAAACCGGTGGTCCTGCTCTACTTGATTATTCGAACCTCTATAGGCTCTTCTCTTACTTAACTCACTTTAAATAGCTTGATGCCATCCGCTGTGTGTTCCCTTCTTCTATATATCGAATTACTCTAATTCGTAAATCTCCGCTATATGTTTTTGCACCCGTTCATATTAATTTATACTAAAAAATCCCTTAATCAAGTAAAAAACTATAAATAGACAATTCTCTCAAAGTTTTTGTTGACTTAATGGGGAGCACTACATTTTTTGATTGAAAATTTTAATTTTAATAAAAAAAGGTTGAATAACTTACGCAATACGAATAAATACTGGTTTTGATTGTATTAAATTCTTGATGTAACTTTTATGAAAAAATTATCCAAACTTAAAATTAGAGTTGTTGTTTTACTGGGTGCTTTTATGGCTATTTTTTATGGCTTGAATTATGCTGAGGATAACTATGAAAGGTTTCCTGCGCAATTTAACGTCACAGATCTCAATGGAAATAATGGCTTTGTTATCAATGGTATTTCTTCCGGTGATAGCTGCGGTCGCATTGTAGCCATGGCTGGTGATGTAAATGGTGATGGTATCGATGATATTTTACTCAGTGCTCCACTCGCCCTTAAGATGGCAGGGCAAACTTATGTAGTTTTTGGCAGCCATCAACCATGGCCACCAGAATTTTATCTTTCTAACCTAAATGGTAATAATGGATTCACTATTAATGGTGTCAATTTCAATGATGCTAGCGGTTTTGCACTGAGCGGAGCCGGAGATGTCAATGGCGATGGTCTAGCTGATATCTTGATTGGTGCAACTCGTAAAAATAATGGCCATGGTCAGAGCTATGTGCTATTTGGTAGTAAACAGCCCTGGCCTGCAGTAATTAATCTTCAAGATTTAAATGGTAAAAATGGATTCGCTATTAATGGTCCGGCGGGTTCACTTAATAACGGCCATACTTTAAGTATGGCTGGAGACATTAATGGAGACGGTTTAGAAGATATTATAATTGGTGCCCCAGGTAATGTCGGCAAAGACCAAGGTCGAGGCTATCTAATATTCGGCAACAAAGGACCCTGGGCCGCAATATTTAACCTTGAAAATTTAGATGGCAATAATGGGTTTCTAATTTATGATATTAGTAAACATGCCGACACAGGTTGGTGTGTAAGCAAAGCAGGAGATGTCAACAGTGATGGCATTGCTGATATGCTAATTAGCGATTCTGAATTTCAGAATGAAGTAGGACAGATCTATGTAATATTTGGTCATAAAGGACAGTGGCCTTCAAATATTTCTATCGATACTCTTAATGGCAATAATGGCTTTATCATTAATGGCATTCATCAACTTGACGCTACCGGTGATTCACTAAATAATCCCGGTGATGTTAATGGCGATCACATAGATGATATTTTAATCGGCGCGCCTGGATTTAATAGCTACAGCGGCGCAAGCTTTATCATATTTGGTCATAAAGGACCATGGTCTGATACTTTTAATCTTACCAATGTCAATGGTACTAATGGCTTTATTATTAATGGCATTCATTCAAACGATTTTAGTGCTGTTGCGTTAAGTAGAGCTGGAGATATCAATGATGATGGTATACTAGATATCTTAATTGGTGCTAACGATGCTTATCAAAGTGCAGGCCAAAGTTATATAGTCTTCGGCAGCAAAAGTCCCTGGCCTACCAATTTCAATCTTGCTAATCTCAATGGCAATAATGGCTTTGCTATCAATGGTGTTGCCCTTGATATCAGCGGTTGGTCCGTAAGTGGTACTGGTGATATCAATGGAGATGGTATTGCTGATTTTATAATTGGCGCTATTGGTCCTCTTGGCTTAGCTGCCACTCCAGGCCGAGTTTATGTAATCTTTGGTCAACATCAGTAAAAATGAATTTACTTCTGAGGTGCTCGTTTATTTCCGCACGGGGAATATATAGACTTCTTTCGAAACCAACTCTTTTGCTCTCTAGCGGTGTCAAAAATTTATTCGGGATCCTCGTGTATGTCTGTATACACTCCGGTCCCTTACAAATTTTTTCCTTGCTATAGAGCAAAATACTTAGTTTCGAAAGAAGTCTAATGTCTATAGGCTCTCCATCAATAAATATTGATTCAACTTAAACTGTAGATAATCAAAATGGCGAAGCCCCTGGAGGGAGCCCCACTCCATTATCATAGAAGGATTGATGTTTCGTAAATAGTTGTATCAATAATGAAAAACGTTTTTTTGCAGATTTTATTAATTTTAAACCTAAGCCTTGTTCAGACTGCTGTATTGTAATTAGGTCGAATAATTTCCCTAACTCCTTTTGCTGATCTTCATTTAAGTCTTTTCTGTGATTTAATACATCTTGAATAATCAATTGCACATCGCTTATTTTTTGTTCCGCTGCACTTTCTAGCAACTGCAAATAGCTCAGTCCTTCATCGCTATATTTTCTTAGCTTCATCATCATTCCCACTATAAATGCATACTTTTCCAAATTTTTGTTTTCTTTTAATAATTCACTACATTCTCGAGCCAATTGCCCGGCATTTCCGATTAATCGAATCCTCATAATATCGCTAAAAACCAGTAAATAATTCTTTTGCATATTACTGATCCCACTATATATCCTCACCATTTCTACATTTAACTTCGCATGCCAAATACAATATCTAAAGAGCTCTTCCGACTTTAATGCCTTAAACATGAATGCTATCCCGAAATCGAATAAAAATTTGGGCATATATTCTAAAATATACTTTAACGGATTTTCCACTCCAACCTCGCGTTCGTACAACTTTGACGAGGCTTCTGTACAGTATCTATTCAAATAACTATTGCAACGACTCATTGTACCCAAATCAAAAAACCTCATGTTCTCGAAAATATGACCCCGTATTTCTTTCGGCATTTCCTGGAAACAATCAAAAGTAAAATCAGTGCTAGAACTGTAATTCGATATATCTTTATTCATATCAATTTATTGAAAATTTCAATACGCTAATAATTAAACATAGTCAATCATTAAATCTTTGTAAAATCTCTAGTAACCCACAATGTTTTGTCGAGTTTGGTAGAATTCTCATCTATCTATATCCACCTTAGCAAGCCATACTTCAATTTCCAGATTTGCATCATCTCTAATCTCAAAAACTCAATGCTCACGAATACCTTCCAGAAAATTCTTCACATCAAATGTTGCAGGAGGTTTAAGGATAACAATCGCTGAACTAAATTCCATTTTAATTTCCGCACCATCCCAAGAAGTGTATCTTAGATTGATATACGGGATTACCATAGCATTAGTCTCATAAAAAAACAAAATCTGCAAAGCTCTTTCTTGTTTAGTTGCTTTTGAGAAACTTCAATGGGGATGCGGGTTAAAAGGCGTTCATAATTTTAAAAAACTTAATTTTTATACTGTTTGTGGAACTTCGTTTATAGGAATTAATTCATACCCTAATTCCGAAGCTTGTCTTTTAAGTTTTGCCTTCGCTCGTTCTTTATATCGTTTTTCATTATCTTGAAATTCACTTTCATTATATGGCTTTTTATTTTTAATTATCGAATATATTATTCGAGCTATTTTATTCGCTGTTGCAGTTATCGCTTTAGGTACTCCACAACGTACCTTCATTCGTCTAAAAAATTCTCCTACTGCAGTATAACTATTTCCAGCACTTAATGCTGCCATTCTCAACGCATAGGCTGCTCGGTTTTT